>Ga0208898_1000432_pt1 | contig 32660 bp, 40 predicted proteins | sample VirMetDEL_Mar_4_FD_184513 | JGI IMG/M metagenome (GOLD analysis project Ga0208898, IMG submission 184513) | Aqueous microbial communities from the Delaware River and Bay under freshwater to marine salinity gradient to study organic matter... | ecosystem: Environmental > Aquatic > Marine >... | reverse complement strand
TGTTGAATAGCAAAATATCATCATGAATAATTTCTTCATGATCATCCCATCCTTGGTCATCTGCTGGATGGATAGAGGGGTTTGCCTTTTGATTTATTATTGATAAGCCAATAAAGTGTAATGTTCTATGGGTTTCTGTTTCGGTGAAATTTTTCATGATTTTTAGTTTGTAGTGTTATTAAAATAGGAAGGTTAAAAAAGCATCTGTTGTTTTATCCTTGTTTTAAATCTCTTTTTTGCGGCTAAAAAATATTCTTCATCTATTTCATAGCCTGTTAAATTTCGTTTTAACTCATGACAAGCAATAGCAATGCTGCCACTACCTAAATGCGTATCAAGTATATTATCCCCTTCATTAGTGTAGTTTTCCAAAAGCCATCTATAAAGCGCGACGGGTTTTTGTGTTGGGTGAATCCTTGTTTCTTTGTTTTTCATGTTCTGTTGAAGCATCCCATTCCATCTCCATTTAAAAAGCTTTGCAGCTCCTTTTTTGCTACACCACGCGCTCTCACAATCTGCAAAGTCTCCCGAATTATCTTTATGCCAGACAATGTATGAAGGGCAAATATTTAGATAAGATATGAAGTAATTCCAGCCCCAAATAATCTGATTTTTTGATACCCTTTTCAATTCATCAAAATAGGCTCTTTCGGGAATTTGGTTATCCCAATTTTTAACGGTGTATTTATCAGCTGCAGCAAGATTCGACCTCGAAGCAAAGTTTTTAGAACTTTCGCCAATTCCATAAGGTGGATCAACTATTGCCCAATCAAATGAATTATCTTTCATTCCTTTCATGGCCTCTAAGCTATCCCCATGAATTAAATTTATATCTGCTCTATTACTATTCATCTGTTTTGTTATGGTTTATGGGAAGCTGTTTCCAGCCTTCAGAATCATCAGGATGAAGAACCCGATCTGCTGAACCTTTAGAAATTACAATTGATTTGCCCAGAATATGAAGAAGCATTTTTGCTTCTTCAGGGCTGATTGTTAGTTGATTCATTTTTGCCATCTGTTTTATTATTAGAGTACCTTAAATTTACTTTCTTTTTGATTCTCCCAGGATTGCAATCTTGTTGAACATTTGCTTACATCTATCAGCAAGCATTGTTGAATAATTCTCCCTTAAATCATCAAAATCTGCAAGGTTTGTTGTTATGTGGGTTTTCATCCCATTCTTCAGCAAAAGCCTGTATCTTCCCAGAATTACAAGCTGCATTACATTAATGACTGTTCCAAAGTTGTTTACAGGGCCTGTAAGCAATTCTTCCCCCAATCCATCAAAGCCCTTAATAATTGGCTTCTCAGATCTGCCCAACCCCTGCTTCTTCTGATAGAAACTTTTTGTTGTATGTTGGGCAATTATTTCTTCTTCTGTCTGATCCTTTAGCTTTGTAAACTTTCTATAATTTTCAGTTACAGCATCACAAGAAAAAACCCTGAACCTTTGCTGCTCCAATTCTGGGAAATGCCTTGTTATTTCAGAGAGTATTTCAAGCAGAAGGCTTTTTCCTGTTCCTACATTTCCGCAAAGCATCAACCCTTTTCTAAGGGAGGCCCCTGGAATTGGGGAAGAACTTCTTTCAAACAGGGGGTTTTTAAATAAATACAATGCTAATTCTGGGAGAATCCAATTATTAACTGAATCCCATTCATAGAATGAATATTTAACTTCAAAAAGGTTCTGAAAGAACTGCTGCTGAAGCCCTGCAAGTTCCTCCCATTCTTTTTCAGATTTACCACCCGTTTGAATATCGTTCTTCAGATTTTGCTGTTGAATTGTCCGTTCCTTTTTTAGCTGCTGAATATAGCTTTGAAGGGCCTGCTGTTCTGTTTTTTGCTGTTTCATTTTGCTTTCTATTTACTGTTGTATTCAGGTAAGAATCAAAGCCTGCCTGAAGTGCTACTTCTGAAGGGCTGTATTCCTCCCTGATAGCTTTATTAATGAAGGCAATTTGCAACTCTTTAACATCAACCCCAACTGCCTGGGCTTTCTGTTGCCATTGATGAACCCTGATTGAATTATTCTCAATAATCTTCTGAAGATATTCTTCTTGAATTGCTGCAAGCGTATCTTCATTTTTTTCCTTTTCTATACTTTCCTTTTCTATACTTTCCTTTGTTGCATTCTCGCTGCGAGAATTGGCATTCTCTCTGCGATAATTGCCCCTTAACCCTGTATTCTCGCTTCGATATTTCCGTTTTTGCCTGCTTCTGTCTTTCTCCCTCTTTTCAAACATTGGCTTCAATCTTTCCTTCAATGAAAGGCTAAAGATGAATACTTCATTCCTTTGAAGCAGCCCCAGAAGTATGCAATAAGTCCATATTTCAGAAAGAAGCTGGGGTTCAAGTCCAAAATCCCCAGCAACAAGGGTTGCTTCTTGTTCATTGAATTCAATTCTGGTTCCTGGAGAAGCTGAAAGAAGTTCAAGGGTTTTGAAAAAAACAGCATATCCTGTTAAACCGTACTTGTTTTCAAGGGCCTTGATTTTCCTGTTGTTTCTTGCCTGGCAATCATGGCTGAACCAATCAGCCCCTTCTTTTTTGGGTCTACCTGCCATTTCGTAACATTTTTTTAGTTGAAAAACCCTGGGGGCCTCAGGCCCCCAGGCAACAAAAGCGAAGGACTAACTGAAAAAATATTTCATTCCCTTCTGAATAAGATCTTCTGAAACTTTCCCGTAAAATTTCGGGCTGCATTTTGTATATCTATTCCCCCACATCATAACATTCTGAAAGGGGGCATTCTCTGCTTCTGTCTTATATCGTTGATTAAGCCCAAAGGAAAAGCTTTTGAAGGCATCAGGCCCCCCTTTCTTTTCCGTAAAAGAAACCTTTGCTGAACTGCAATAAACAGCAGAAATTCCTGAGGCTGTTTCTTCAACCCAATATTCACCTGGGAAGATGGACTGAACCCCAGGAACAAAAGCCTGGGTAAGTTCCTGAATCTTTTCATCAGATAAGACTTCAAAATAAAGTTCTTCCTTTGTTCCTGGGGGATCAAAGGACAAATCAGAAATCAGCCTTTCAACCATATCTTCAGAAAGATCTATTTCCTTGTAAAATACAAAACAATTTTCAAGGGCCTCCACCAATTCAGCCCTGGGAATATCTACCAATTCAGCCCAATTCCTTTCTTCTTTTACAAGGGAATCATAACAGGCCAAAATTTCAACAGCTTTAGGGCTCTGATCCTTCCAAAGGGCATTGAAAAAATATTGAGTAGAAGTAAGCCCCTTAATTTTCTTTGCTGCTGCATCAAGTCTTTTCCTTACAGCAGCAGCCCTTGTTCTGATATGAAGCCCCAGGCTTCTCAATTCAAGGGGCAGATAAGGGAAGGGGCAGGCAACCTTGCCTTCAAATTCTGGCAAGATATGGGGGTTGCTCCATATCTTACAGTATTTTATTTTTTCATCCTTGCAATGAATTTCAAACCGTTTTCTTCCCTTTGAATAAACCTGAATGCTTCTCCCTGGGGAAGGTTCATATTTCCAATGTAATACCTTCATTTTGATTTTGTTGGATTACTAAGGTAATAATTAATTCTTAATTAAAGCAAGTTCAACCAATTCAAACAGCCTTGAAAAAAGCTCTGAAAAGTAAACTTCTGTTACAAATTCAAAATCTGAATCTGCCTTCCTGAACCCTACTTTGTAATAATATGCCCTTCCTTCCAGGTTGTAAGCCTCTGAGAAGCTTACAACCTGGGAAAGGTTGATTCCCCTTTTTTGAAGAATCGTTTTCAGCAGGATCTTCAACTTATCACCTTTCATAAAGATCATAAATTGAAAAATCTGCCTCCACTATTTCAGAAGATCCTGAAGAATTATTGAACTTTCTAAGGCTTATGCAGAAAGTTTTAAAACCCTGCTTGTATAAGTTGAATATAAGCTTCTTCAGGCCCCTTTCAGGGTCTATTCCTGAAATATGAAGATAAGGATCATGAAGGCCTTTCATTAGGCCCCCAGGCTTGAAGATGGAGGCTTCTGGGATGAATTGCAGCAGTTCTTCTTCTTCAAACTGCTTTCCAGGATAATTTAAATTATCAAGGGCCTGATTAATACCCAGAATCCTGCATTCAAATCCTTCTTGCACTTCCTGAAATTTATTCAGATCAAAAAGGGAATGAATTGGTTTTGTTGAAATTTGGTCTGGGCTCAACAAGATAAGTTCTTTTGATTTGTTCATTTTGCTTTCTGTTAAATGATGGAAAAATTATTTATTCTTCAATTCCTTATTCTGCAAAAATTTAGGCATTGCAAGCCTTGCCTTTTGCTTCTTAACTGAATTCAAGAAGAAAGAAACCTGATGAAGCTGGGGATATTTATCCCAAATCTTCTGAAGCTCTGAATCCTTCTGGGTTGCTTCAATGCTTTCTTTGATCTGAAGGGCCTCTGCTTCTGTTATACCAAATTTCTTGAAGGGATCTTCTTGAAGGGGCTGTTTCCCTTTTTGAACCGTCTGTTGCTGGGGCTGCTTCTTTGAAGCCTGGGGAGGCTGCTGGGGGGCTTCCTGCTGTTCCTGTTGGGGAAATTCCGTACTTATACAGAAAACAGTTTCTATTGCCTGAGCAATTGCAATTGAAGTTGCTGCCTTAGGCCCAAAATCCCCTGCATGATTCTTTGCAATGCTGTGATCTGAACAAACTGTTCCTTCATCACATGAAAACTTAACCCTGATTGTTGTAAGGGTTCTCCAATTCAATTTTTGAAGGCCTGTTTTCTTGTCTTGGGTTGTATAAGTAGTTTCAGAAAGGGAAAGGCTTTCTGTTGACATAACAACCCCAAAAGATGCTAATTCTGGTTGAAGATGGTTTTTCAGATCATCAATTGAACGGTAACTTGAACCGTAAGAACCTGAATTGCTCCTTGTTTTGGCAATTGCCCCAATATTCTGGGAAATATCTGAAAGCCTGCTGTAAATACTAATTGAATTGTTCATTTTGCTTTTCTTTTTAGAATCCTACATTATTGATTTCTTCCTGCCCTTCAGCATTGAAGGGGTTGTTCTGAAAATATGTTTCCAAGTGCCGTTTCACTGTCTTTCTATGCAAGCCCGTAATTCTTGAAATTAGGGAATAATTAGGGGGGGAATTGGGATCAATATTCTGTTCATAAGCTTCAATTACAGCTTTGTAATTATCCAAAGCTTCCTGATTTTTGAACTGAAGCTGCTGAGGCTTTGAAGGGGCTGCTGAAGCCTGGGGCTTCTGATCCAACATTTGAAGGTATCTTCTTACACAAAGCTTAATTGCCTGAGTTTGAGAAGTAACAGCTTCCCCTTCAACTCTCATTCTTGCAAGCAGAATTACAGGAAGATCGGCTTCCTGCCCCTGCCAAACAACATTAGTAAATCTTTGATCTTTTGACATATTTATTTTGAATTAATTAAATGATATTCAACAGTTTTGAAGTGATCTTTTTCAAGGAAGATTCCTGATTGTTCCAGGCAGAGCCCTGAAGCCTGTATCTTCCAATTCCTGAAGAATTCAGGCCAAAGGTATTCCTGAAAATTTTTCTTAGATGTTACCCCCCAAACCTTTGTAAATTCCAACTTATCAAGGCCCTGATTAGCCTTAAACATTCCTTCCTTATCATCAAAGGCCTTTGAGCAATAGTAAGCAGTAAGAAGATTCATAAATCTTTCTTTGTGATGCTTTTCAATGATTGAAATGTGCTTGCATTCCAGCTTGTAATTGGTGAACCCATTGAAGCCAATGTATAAAACAGGGGGGGTTCTCATAATTCCTATATAAATCTGCATAATACGTTCATTTTGTTTTTCTATGTGCAAGATCTTAATTAATTATTAATTAATCAAGTGATTGCACAAAAAAAAAGGTTGCCTGTTAAAGCAACCCAGAAAAGCAAAATGAACGAACAAGGCATCTATACAGCAGAAAGCCTTGATTTTTCGTTTGTCAAATATACGGTTTTTTATGTGTCAAATTGAATGCAATTTAAATCAAGGTTGTTGCCTGTTGTTATTCCAATAATGGAGAATTCCCCGTCAGATGCTTTTATCCTGTAACGATATGTTGAGCCGTTTGCAAAATCTGTTACCCCCCCATAAGTATCATATTGAGGCCGAGCCCCAGCAGGAAAATAAAAAGGAACATTTGAAGTTCCTGCTGTTCTTCTTACAAGCCCCTTACAATATAGCCTGCCCCCTGAATTAATTCTGTATTGAGCATTTTCAACAGAATCAGAAAACAAAGATTCAAGGGTAATATCTGTATAAGATCCAGGATCAAAGCCTGAACCCCCAGCCTGATTTTCAAGCAGGGTTGTTTGCTTGAAGTTCAAGAATGAATCATCCATTATTGAAACGCTTCCTGAAATATCCCCCTGCTCAGACATCAATTCAACATAATCTGTATCAAGCAATTCCCCTTCCCAATGAAAAAAAGCTGTTGATGTTTTTGAATTGCCATTGTTTCTTGAATATCCCCCAAAGGTTTGCCCTTCAGCTTTCAAGGCTGTTCCTGATCCGTTCTTTTGAAGCCAAAGGTTCAGGTTTATCCTTTGGCCTGAAGGGTTGTTGTAATTGATAGCAGCAAATATTTCATACCTTCCCCCCTTGCCTGTTGCAGGGCCTATCCTTGAAGGGTTCGTTCCTGTTGAATGATTAACCCCCAAATCAATTCTAACTTGATTCTGCCATTCAACAGCAATTGCTGTTGAAGCGTTCGGGTTCTGGGTATTGCCTGAAGTTGTCAATCGGGCCCCGTTCGGGTTTGCTGCAAGGGGAATCTGAACTGCATTGTTCCAGCTTCCCGAAGCCTTTCCCGAATAAAAGATTCGGTTCGTTTCGTCAACGTAGTGGTCCCCGTCAACCCCGTCAGAAACATCATCTGGGGGCCCTGATCCGCTTAATACAGTATTTCCGTCAGATCCGTTTGTTCCGTTTGACCCTGCTGGGCCCTGGTCCCCCTTGCTGGCTAATAAATCCCAATAGGTTGCATTCGGGGGCTGTTGGTTAATATGACTTGACTTTGCCACATAAGCAGATCCAGCGTCTTCAACAGCGTCAAATTGGTTGTAATTTGTTGCACCTGACCATACGCCCGTCCAAATAATTCCTGTGCCTGCTGGGCCCTGGGGCCCAGAATCTGCAAACAAATCCCAGAAGGCTGAACCTGGGGGATTCAAAGAAGGGGGCTGATTGTTTGAAGGGGCTGTTGCAATCCATGCTTTTAAATCATGATGAACCCCATCATTTTGCACATAATTTGTGCCTGAATCCCAAGCCCCCTTCCATGCAAGCCCTGAAGGCCCTGCATCCCCCTTAGGGCCTGCATCTGTTATATTCATAATAACAGCCTCAGGATCTTCAATATTAATTGTTACTTCATCAGAATCTTCAATAATAATCTGAAGTTCTTCTTCATCAACAACAATAATTGTTTCAAATGTAGACATTAATTCAAGGGATTATCTTGCTGAATCAGCAATTACAGTTATTCTTCCTGTTACGTAGGTTCTTATTCTGCCATCAGGCAAGGTATATTGAATATCAAAGAAGTATTCACCTGGGGAAACATTGGCTGTTTGAACCCCAGGAATTGCCAAATCAACAACAATTGTTCCCAGGGTTGAAACGTCTGGGGAAGGGGTTGCCTGAAGCAAAGCAACAGTATCTTCAGTATCTGCCTTCATCTGAAACAGAATTGAAGTTCCTGTATAATCATAAGAAGGATCTGAATTATTATTCGTAGTGAATTTTTTTATAAAATCATCCCCCCTAAAGATTCCGTAATTTCTTGAAGTTTGGTATGTTATTGTTGACATAATTTTACTTTGTATTCATTACCTGAGAAGAAGTAAAAAAGAACCCATTGCCTGAAGGGGGCATTTGCAACCATTCTAAAACAACATAGCCCCCCCCTTTCTTTCTGTATCTGTTTTTAAACTTAGGATAATCAACAACAGGTTTTTTCTTGAATTCCTCCCATGCCTGCCTTGTAGCCTCCACATCTTCAGGATGAACAAAGGAAAGAAAATGAGAAGCCTTCAGTTCTTCCTGCTCCCAGCCTAAAACCTCTGTAAAATAGGGATTAACCAGAAGAAACCTTCCTTCAGGGGAAAGAATTACATTCAGGCAGAAATCTTGCCTGATGAACATTTGAAAAAGGGATTCTGCAAAAACAATGCTTTTTAATCTTTCAATTGATCCTGTTGAATCCATTTCTGCAATGATGTTTGCAATCTCCTTATTAAGTCTTTGCAAGGGGCCTAATTTAAAAACGCTAAAAAACCTTTTCATTCCTTAATATGATCTAAAATCTTGTTCAACTTATCTTCAAGGGCTGTTTCCTTTGAAGCATAATCCTTGAAGAAAGCTTTAACTTCAAAAATGAATTCTTTTATATCTGTTCTAAGGCCCTTATCTTCTTCATGTGTGAACAACATTTTAGTCATTAGTTCAGTGACCTTCTGAAGAAGAACAGCCCTTTCTGCCTGCTCTTTTACAAGCCTGAGCCAAAGGGCAGCAACTGCTGCAATTAAAACAGCAACAAGAAGCCCGTAAGCATAAGCATTGAAAGGACTTGCCTTCAATGCCTGTTCTGATATTTGTAACAGCTCTAGATTCATAAGATCAAGAAATTACGTTTTTCTTGATTGTGCAATTTTTGAACCTAACTTCCTGAAATTTCCTCTGCTGTTATAAAGGGGGAAAGATTGTTTGTTTTCCTCTACATATTTGATGAACTTTTCAAGATAGGCAAGGCCTAAAGATCTATTATCCCCAGCTTTCTGGGAAAGTTCCTTCAGAGAAACGGGGGAAGAATATTCATTTTCCTTTTTTACAAACCCTAATTTTGTTGTGTGGTTTTGACCATTAAGAATATGCCTTGCAAAAGCATAATAAGAAACAGCAGGCTTCAACAGATCAAGGGCTGCTGCATTGTCACCTGATGCAGGGTTTGCATCAAGATCTGCAAGAAAGGCTTCCCCAATTTGGGGCCTTATATCAGCAAATTCTGCTTCCCTGATCCTGTTTGTAAGATCTGCTTCCCTGTAATTCTGGGGAATTTCAATATACTGCCTTATATCTTCAACAGTTGTTGTTGCCATTTGATTGAATTATTCTTCAGGATCTGAAGCCTGTGTTGTTTGTTCGTTCTCTGCTCCAAATCTCAAAGGAATTACCTTGTAATTCCCTGAGGCTGAAAGCCTGATTCCTGGGGCAGTATGTTTATCTATATCTGCAAGAATAGATTCAAAATCAGCCCTTTCTTCTTGTGTGTGGGTATTATACAAGCTGAAGGCTGTTGCAATCTCATTTGCTGAACCCAATTTCCCAGGAACAAGAACCCCCTTCAGGGCAGGGGTTTGCCCAAATTTCTGCATGATAGCAGCCTTAGCATCTTCCCTTGTTTGTTTCAGCCTACCATCAAAATTTTGCTGCTCGTATTTCTCAAAGAAGGGTTTTGTTTCATCATCAACCCCAAACAGCAGAAGAACAGAATTTGCATCTTCTGTTCCTTGAAACTTTGAAACTTCATTCCTAATTGCATTTTCTTCTTCTTCAGTTTCCTGTTCTGGGAATCCCAGGATTGAAGAAGGAACAAAATTATTATCAGCAGAGTTTGCAGCAAAGGCAGCAGAAGAAGCATCTGCCCTTACATCATCAATAACAGCATCAATTGTTGATGTAACATAGGTATTGAAGCCTTCTTCTGTCCAATAAAGGGCCTGCCCCCTGTATTTTTCAAGGCCCCCAGCAAGCTCAATTTGGGCAGCAACAGCTTCAGGATCAGGATTAAAACAATCAACAACCTGGGGGGCTGTTTTTTCATTCTTATGAAGCCTTCTCATTTCCCAATCAGACCAAATATGTATTTTTGAAACAAGGCCTGCTGAATCCTTAGGACCCAATCTTGCATACTTCCAGGGAATAAATGAAATGCTTGCAATTTCAAGCAAAGCATTATAATTGAAATGAAGGCAGAACCCCCTGTTCAAGGCAATTGATCTTGTAATCTGTCTTTTTATCTGAATGAACTTTTGCCCCTGGGAATTTACTTTTCTTTCATCAATTGAAGCATCTTCAAAGCCTTCCCCCCTTATGAATTTTGCCTTTGTAGCAACGCAAGAATCAGCCATTGGGGAGGCCCCTGCAAAAAGCTCCATTCTTTGAGGGTAGAGATTATCAGTATCAAAGGATTGAATCTTGAACCCCCAATCCTCAAAAATATTTACCCTTCTTTTTGGGGTTCTTATTGTATGTGCCTTAATAGCCATCTGAGGGAATTATTTTTTCTTTGCTGCCTTTCTTGTTGGGGTAGGGGTTTTTGAAGCCTGGGGAGGCTGCTGGGGATCTTCTGAGGAAGCTTCAGGCTGTTCTGCCTGGGGCTGTTGCTTTTTCTTGTTCAGATTTGCAATCATGCCTTCAACATCTTCTTTAGAAAGCTGAGTCCTTAGGCCCCAAAAGATAAGATCTTCTTTTTTTATACCCATTTCAAAAGCCATTTCAAAAGCCATTGGGGTAAGTTCAAAATTCTGAAGAACCTTTGCAGAATGATTAATCCATTCTTCAGCAACCTGATCTGTTAAATTATCATTATTGAACCTTACAGGCCCATTTTGTGCTTTCCAATTGAAGCCCCTGGTTCCCTTCAGCTTGAAGATTCTGTTTGTTTGTTCGTTCATAACTTCCTTTTTAGTGAAAATTGAAATGATTTCTTCTCTGCTAAATTTACGAAAATTTCGAAAAGCATCACTTAAACAGATAATGCAATCAGTATCAAGGGGCTTTCCTGTTTGCTTGAAGTGAAATATATTCAGAACGTGCTTAAAGGAAGGGGCTTCAGAAAGTTCCCTTGCAGTTACTTTCTGAAGCCCCTCAATTGCCTTATGTAAGGCTTCCATTACAGCAAGGCTTCAACTTCAGCAGTTGTTGTTGCATAATCAGTATTCAAGTACTGACGAGGAAGCTTAGGTTCAGCAGGCAAATTATCAGGGGTTCTCAGAACCCCATTGAAGAGGCCGTTGCTTTCAACATCGTTCAATATACGGGTAAGTTCTTCAAGCCTCAGCCCAACATCCCAACCATAAATTTCATATTTATCCCCTAAGGTTTCTGTTACGATAACAAACAACCCATTTGCAAGCTTTTCAAGCTCATTCTTTGTTGCTTGGTCGATCTTGAAGGCCCTGAAGCCTACCTGATGGCTGTAACGAGAAACAGAACCCTGCCTTACAAGGGAATGTTCTGGGGCAATGCTTTGATTTTGCCCTGTAATTACAAAGGCTGTTTTTGTTGCCTTCAGAGCAAGGGAAGTTACCATTCCAGCAGCATCAGTTGTTGACGCTGTTTTATCAACATCTGCTTTGTTGATGATGAAGATTCGATCAGCAGAGCCCCCAACAGGGATATTGGCGCAATCAATTTGAACGCTTGCTGCCATTTCCCCGCAAATAGTTGTATAAGACATATCTTAATTTTTTTGAAGATTTTGATGAATTAATTGCTAATTATTGGCTTAGCCTGTTACCCTGTTGAAGTTTCCTTCCCCAAAATGTTTAATTGCTGTTGATTCCCTGAAGAACCATTCTTTCTTTGACTTGCTGACAAAAGCAACAGCCCCAGGATTTGCCTTCAGGAATGCAAACATTCCTGCAAAAGCCTTATCAGATCTTGAAGGCCCTGCCTGTTTTGGGGTTGCTGTTTTTGGGGTTGTTCCTTTTTTCATTGCTTATTGAGTTTAAGAAGGGTAGGGGCAGAGCCCCTGGACCTTCTAGTTATTATGCGTTATAAGCAACAACTTCTTCCCCCCATGAAAATTGAACGCCTCCCTTGAAGGCCATCTTCATGAATTCCATTTCAGAATTGGCAGCAAGCTTGCCTGCCTTAATCTGATTGAAATCATTTCTGAATTTGATCGCAAAATGAAGATTTGATGACATATCAGCAGAAGCAACGCAAGCAAGAATTTTATCTTTTGGAACGCCTGCTGTTGGAACAAGCTGCTTGCCTCTGAACAATCGGGGAGGCTCCTGCCAATCTTCAGAACCTTTATTTGCTTTGTTTCGCTGTGCGGTTCCGTACAAATACCAATCTTCAATGCTGCAAAAAATCTTCCAATCAGGGGAAGCTTTTACCCTTGCAGGGGCTGCATCAAATACCCTGCCCAATTCCCCTACAATGTTTGCATCTGTCAAAACAACAGGGGTTGCAACATCAATTACAGAAGCATCTGCTGAAGCAACTTTGAAGATACCATCAAAGTACTCAAGGGGATCTGAAGAAAGGGCTGTATCACCTTGCCAAATGATATTCTCAAGCTGCTCCCCATGAATTCTTAGGAATTCAGACATAATTGCCATCTGAACAGATTGGGGCAATTCCTGAAAAACAAAGGCAGAACCTTCAGGCTGAAAAGGCCTCCAAAAAGAAGCAAAAGATTCAGGATCATATTCTGCGTAAAGCATATATCCCCCCGTAATAATTGCAGCCTCATCGAAGGTAAGGGTTCCTGAATCCCCTGTTACAGGGGAAGGCTTGTAAGGCTGAACAAGGTTTGTTGCCTTAATTCTGGGAATGCTGATTTTTGAATTTACCCCTGAATGTACTCTTATGTGACCGTTTTCAACAGTCGGATTTCCCAGGGTCATCAGGGTAACAATGGTTTCAAGAAATTCACCACCGTAAGAGCTGGTTACTGAAGCAGCCATATTTTTTTTGTTTCGTTAAAAGATTGATTGAAAAATTGTCAATTTGATTTATTCAAAGAAGGTTGCAATCAGGCCCCCAACAGTTTCTTCTGTCGTTGCTTTGCTGCCTCCCTGATTCTTCTCATTTCTTCATTCATATTCTTAAAAACAGGGGCAGGGGCTGCTTTTACAGTTTCCGTTCTGCCTGCTTTGTTCTGAATGTTGCTCCCAGGGTGCTTGAAACCATTTGAAACCTGATTCCTTGCTTGATTATCTGTTTGCTGCTGAAACAGATCAACCATTGCCAAAACAGAAACCTGAAGTTCTTCAAGATTCTGCATCATTACTTGCTGCTGATTCTGAAGATTCTGAATCTGAGCTTCCTGATTTGGCTGCTTTTGTTCCAGGCTTTCAATTCTGCCTGCCTTCATTTGAATCAGCAGGCCTGATTGGGTTTCATGCTGTCCATCTTCCAGGGCCTGCCCTTCAACGGTTACAGAATCCCCAACTGCAATTTCTTCCCCAGCAGTTTGAACTTCTGCTGTTGTTCCGTTGACTAAGTTCAAAGCAAGGGCTTCAGGTTGAACAGGCTTCAGCCCCATTTTTGCCTTGAATTCTGATAAGAAATTCTTTTTCATGTTTTTTGAATATTTGTTTACTACTTCAACAAACCTTAATACATCAGTAACAAAACCAAGTTCAAAGGCATCATCTGCTGAAAGGATTACTGGATTATTCATCATGAAAGCAACATCTTCTTCAGGAAGGCCTGTAAGGTTCTGGTAAACCTTATTCAGTTCTTCCTGCTTGCGCTGAAGGAAGTCTGCTGTTTTTCTGAGTTCTTCAGCATCCCCTGAAGTTGCCTCAACAAAAGGATTGTGAATGAAGTAATCAGTTAATTCAGCAATCTTTCTTTCAGTTGCTGCTGAGAAAATCAAGGTTGTAACAGATCCAATAAAACCTGATCCAAATCCTTCAATTCCCTTTCCCGTTGCCCTCTTATATTCTTGAAGTTCTTCAAAAATAGTTACCCCCTGAAACAGGTTGCCCCCTGGGGAATCGTAGACATTAAGCAGAAGAACAGAATCAGGATCAGCTTTTGCTGCCTGAATGATAGGAACAACCCCCTGGGCTGTTGTGTCAATTCCTATTTCCCCAAAAATGTTGATATTGTAATTCATGCCTCAGCAATTTATAAACTGCTGATGCTTAATATTTTCAGCTTAATCTGTAATTAAGCTTGATTAATTACTTTTTAATTATGTAATTGCTGATTAAAGAAAAGTAAAATGAAACCCCTATTCCCCCCCCAAAAAAACAGCATCCATTCCCCAGGCTGTTGAAAAGTACATTGCAGGGTATAATCTTGAATTATACCCTGCTTACCCTAAGGGGAAAATAATGCTTGTTGAAACAACCCCTTCAGGGTTTCCTTTGCCCCCAGGGGCCTGCTTCATTATCTCAGGCCTGAAAGATCATGTTGCAATAAGATCTGCTTACAATCCCAGCTTCAGCCCTGTTCAATTCTACATTAACAGAATGAAGGCAGTTAATATTGAAGAATCAACCTGGGCTTTCAGCAGAAGGATCATTGAAGAAATATACAAGCCAATAATTAGAAGCAATAATCAATGATAATTCATAGATTTTTAACCTGGGGCCTTTGTAGGTATGCAGATGCTGTTTCAGTTCTGGGATCTTATATCAGAACCCAGGGGAGAATTATTCAGGCAATCATTTCAATGAATCCTGCTAAGGCTGTTGAAGCCTTCTCTGATTTTGCTGCTGTTAATAAGGCCCTGAAAGGAATGGGAATTGATACAGAAACCCCCATTCCTGAGGAAGAAGGCCCCCAGGCATCTGATAAATTATTCTTTTGAACAGCAGGCAAATAATAATGCTATTTAACATAATGTAAATTATGAGAAAAAGTAAATTCCAATGATAACAGTAAAACAAATTCAAGCTATCATCAAAGAAAATAATCTTCCTGAAGATGCAATCTTTGAATTTAAGATCAGGGAAGGAATCTCTTACTTGTATGTAAAAACCCCAAATGGATTAATGAATTACCCTGGGTTCAAAAGCTTTAAGGAAATACTTTCAGAGAAGCTTGCACAGGAAGAAGATCTTAATCCTTACGAAGCAGCAGCATCTGCTTTTGCTGCTCAATTTGGCGTATTTGGAACCTACAACCCTACCCCATGAAAGACAAAAAGAACAACCCCTTAGAAGAACAGGGATCAGATCCTTATGAATTGACAGAATTCAAACTTGTTTCAGCCTTTGATGATTCATCCCCAATTTAAGACCCTTCTTAAATCAAAGCTGAAGAAACCTTCCAGAAGATCAGGGAGGCAAACAAAAAAAGGCAGGAATGATTCCTGCCTTTCGCCTTACTTTCTATTCAATCTTAAAGAACTATTTTCTTAATCTTCTTTTAAACCTTTCAAATCTTCCTTTCATCAGCTTCTGATTCCCCCTAAAGTAATCAACCCCAACAGGCCCCAAGTTAAAACCCCAGCAAAGCCCAAAGGAATTCATTTGTTCATATTCAGGATGCTTCTTATCAAAGAATACAACTTCAATAATTCTTCCCATGAAATTAATAAGAACTTCAATCTTCCTTGAAGGGTCAATCTTTGAAGGCCTTGAATTAGTTATTATTAGGCCCCCTAAAAAAGAATTGTAATAATTTTTCATTTTGCTTTTTTTTGTATTGGGCAGCAAGTTAATTACTTTTTAATTAACTTCCAAAAATTCAGCTTCAAAAAACTTCTTTGCATCATAAATTGAAGTGATTGATTTAAGCCCAAAATCTTCTGCTGCAAACTCTGCTGCTGTTGTTTTGGGTTGCCCTTCTTCAATGTAATCCAAATATTTTTGATAATAACAATATCTATCAACAACAGAAACAGGAATAATTCCTGCCTTCAGCAGCAAGGCAAAATCTGCCCTGTTCATTGCCTTTTTTAATATTTGGAATGCTGTAATCATAACGCTGCATCGTTTTCAACCTGAACAACAAAGGCAGTTTCTTCAATAATATCCTGAACCGAAACAACAAACCTTGCAGAAGCAAGGGCTTCAGAGATATTATCAACTTCTGTTCCTGAATCAACTTGAATAGGAACAGAAGTTGAACCCGAAACAGCCCCAGCAAAGCCCCCATCAGCAAAGGGAATTACTGTTGAATCAACAGGGGCTGCTGAATCTTTTATCTGTTCAATAGTCTTAATTATTTTCTGGGCTTCAGGATCTGTAAGAAGGGCCCCAGGAATAACATAAGAATCTGAAAGGGGGGCAATTGTAGGGGAAGAAACAATTCCCTCAGGCATGGAGGCCTGAACAGTTGCTTCCTTCAAAGATTCAATAATTGTTCTTGCTTCAGGATCAGCAGCAAGCAGGGAATCAATGAAGAAGGATTCTCTTTCTACTGATGAAGCATCCCTTAAAGCAAAGGATTCACTTTCATTACCTTCTATTCCCTGGGGGAATCTTGGGGAATTTCTTGCTGTTGCCTTCTCTACTGATGAAGCATCCCTTGAAGCAAAGGCAGCAAAGGAAAGTTCTGCAACCCTTGAATCTGTTACAGCAGTAACTTCCCTTGAAATGTTTTCAATGCTTTCTGAGGCCTGCTGAAGGCTTGTAAGGGCCTCTGAAGATTCCCTGCCTTCCATGCCTTCAACAGCCTGTTTTGTAAGCTGTATTGATTCCTGAAGGCCCTGAAGGATTTGAAGCCTTGTTGAATCCATATCCTGAACCTGAAGTTGCTGCTGAAGGGATCTTTCAACCTTCAGAAGCCTCTGATAAACCTTGTTTACCCTGGGGCTTGAAATAGGAATTGAACTTGCTGCTGGGGCTGTAAGGCCCCCTGATTCAAAGGCCCTTACCTTCTTCTTCCTCATTTCTTCAAGCTGCCCAACCAATTCAGCCCCTTCAGGGCTCTTTAATACAGGGGCAGGAACAACATATTCAGGGCCTTTTTCCCCAATCAGGGCAAAAGTTGGGGCATTCTCTTTGCCCCCATCAGCAAAGCTTTTTTTCTTTCTTACAGATCTTCCTTCATAAGTCAAGGAAGCAGGCTTGATTTCCCCCTTCTCATTAATTACAAGGGGGCTTCCTTCTTCATCTGTAAGGCCCCCCAGGTTGAAGCCTGCAATTTCTGCAAGAAGGGTTCCTGCCTGAAGGGTATAAGCAGCAATGGTTGCGGCTTGATATACTGCCCCAGCAATAGGATTTTTAATTGAAATCTTTGCCCCTGCTGTAATTGCGCTTGAAATTTGGCTTCTTAGGTTAATCCCAACTTCTGCTGCTGCTGCAACCTTCTGAACAGCAATTGCTGCCCTCCCTGCTGCTGATTGTTCCCCAAAGGCTTCAATAATCCCCTGGGTTGAATTCTGAACAGCCCTTAACCCTATTTGTGTTAATCTTGCCCTTTCTTGTTCAAGCTTCTTTGATTCATCAATTCTTGCCTTATCTGATGCAAATTCTTCATCTTTTGCTTCCTTCCTGATGGCAATAAGTTCAAGTTCTACTTCAAGGGCCTCAGAAGATCCTTCTTCAAGATCTGCAAGCTTAAGTTCAAGGATCTGTTTCCTTGTTTCCCTGATCTGATTTTCAACTTCTGTTGCCCTCTGAACCCTTTCTTCAGCAGTAAGATCTTCAGCAAGCTCAATTTCTGCCCTTTCCTTTTCAAGGAACAACTTCTGCTGCTCCAATCTTTCAGTAAGGTATTCCTTTTGCTGGGTAAGTCTTTCATTATTGTCTTTTGCAAGTTGTTCAAGGTCAATTGCTGCTGAAGAAATCTCTGAGAAGCTTACATTCTGAACAGCATCAACTTCAATTTTTTTTGTTGCCTTGCCTCCCCCCTGCTGCTCTGAATCAAAGCCTTCATTGAAGGCCTTTCCCAGGTTTTTGCCTGCTTCCTTATATTTGGCTTCAGCCTCTGAAACTTCATCTGCTCCCAGGCTTATCAGCCCAACCTTCTCCCTTTTTACTGTATTCCTGAAGGCATTGCCCCAGCTTTCTGCAATTTCTTTTCCTGCCTCAGCAGCCCTTTGCCTTCTTTCATCGGCCCCTTCCTTTATTATATCAGGAATGCTTCTGAATTCCCCCTTTAATACTGCCCCTACAACTTTCCCAATATCCTTGAATATGCTGAAGAAGTTCTGAATGATGGCTGAAAGGCCTGTAAAAACAGTTTTCCCAATAGCCCCCAAAGCTTCAAATGCCCCCCTTACAAGGGCTGATTCATTGTATAAATCAATAAAGTAATTAATCAGGGAAACAACCCCTGAAATTATCTTTTCAAGGCCATCAGCAGCGAATTCCAAAGCTGAAGCCTTCAGTTCTTTGAATGTGTTTGAACTTCCTTCAAAAAGCTGAAGGAATTGGGTATTAATCCTTTCAGTTGCTTCTGCTATTCTGAGATTTGCAGAAGCAGCCCCCCCAGCATTTTCAACAAGTTCATCAAGATTCAGATTAATATTCTGAAGGCTTGTAAGGTAATTCAGCCCAGCTTCCTCCCCAGGCCCCCCAAATATATCTGCAATTGCAGTTCCTACTTCTGAAGATAAGGGGGGAAGCTCTGAAAGCTTTGAAGATACCTTTTGAACAACTTCAAAAGCTGTTGTTGAACCTTCTTCAAGGCTTTTTTGAATCTCAGAAGATGAAAGGCCAATTCCTTCAAGGGCATCAATTGTTGCTGGGGTAAATTCCCTAATTCTGAACAAGGATTCCTGAATTACATCAATTCCTTTGTCAGAAAAAACCCCTGTCTTTGGCTGCTGGGCAATTAAGGCTGCTGCCTGATCTGCTGAAAGCCCAATTTCTTGAAGCCTTGAAGGATATTCCTTATACAATTCAAGAAGCTCCCCTGCTGCATCCCCCCCTGCTGCAAAGGTTTTTCTTATTATATCCCCTGCTGCTGATTGGGATTCAATTGCATCTTCCCCAGCCTTCTCATAAGCCTTAAAAAGGGCTGTTGTTGCCTCTGATATTTCCCCAGCTTCCTGATTGAAAGCAGAGGCTGTTGCAGTTGTTGTTGCTGTCAGTTCTGTAAGGGCCTGCCCCTGTTCCCCTGAAAATTGCCTTACCTTCTCCCTTGTCTTATCAAGTTCAAGCCCGTAATTAGCAACAGCAGCCCCAGCAGCAGCAATTCCTGCAACCCCAACAACAGCAAGCCCCCCTGCCCCCAGGGCTTTGAGTTGCCTGAAGGTATCTTTGAGCCCAGAAAGGGAGGAAGTAAACCTGCCAACAGGCCCAGGCATTTCATTGAAAGCCTGAACAATAGAATTTTTATAATTGCCTACGTTGCGGCTAAAAACCTGAATTCCCTGTTCTGCCTCATTGAGTTCATCAGTAATATCATTGATCTTCTTTTCTAAAAGATCAAAATCTTCCTGAGTGCCATCAATGCTTATTCTGAATTCAGACCATTGCTTTTTAAGCCTTGAAAGTTCAACCCTTTGTTCTGATATGCTGCCAGGAACAGCCTGAAGTTCTTTTTGGGTAAGGTTGATTTCAGATCTGAGGCCCTTCAGATTGGATTCTGCAAGCTGAAGTTCTTCTGAATACTTATCAGCAGAAGCCCTTGCTTCTTTTTGCTTATCTGTAAGCTGGGCATATTCAGCAACAAGCCTTCCAATTTCCTGCCTGTTGCTTGCTTCATCCTTCCTTAATTGTGTAATTGCTGCCTTCAGCTTTGCTTTCTGGGCAATCAATTCCCTTTCAGCCTTCAGGGATTCCTGAAGCTGCTTCTTTGCAACCTTCCTTGCTTCTGTAAGCTTCTCCCTTGTCTGAATAAGCTGTTGCAGCCTCTTTTGCGATGCCTGGGATCTTACAGCAACATCAGCATCATCAACAACAATTTCAAATATTAATTTTTCATTTTCCATCTTACACAATCTTTGTAAGAACAACCCTTGTAAAATCCTTTGCTCTAAATTGTTTTATCTGCTTGATTACCCAATAAAATCCCTGTAAATAAATAGGAACAATATCTTCAGCAGTTTTCTGATATTGCTCAATAACCTGGGAAACATCTGCTGCTGTAAGCTTCAGGTAAACTTCAATTTCAACAAAGTCTGAAAGGCTTTCCTTCAGTTCTTTCCAATATCGGGCTTCAAGGTCATTATCCCAGGCAAGGCCCCCATTTGTAGCAGATGCAGATTCAAGGGCAAAATTAGCAACATAAGGGGTAATTACAGGGCCTGTTGCCCCCCCTGAAGGGGCATCTGTTAAAGTTATGCTGAAGCCTACATCTAAGGGATCAAGGATCAGCAGCCTGGGTTCCAATTCAACAGGCTTCAAATCTTCATCATATTTATCCAAAAAAGCGGAAACTTTGCCAGAAATAAGCCTTGATTCAGTTGCTGCAAAAACATTTGATGCAATATCCCCTGATTTATCAAGGGCTTCATTTTCAAGGGAGAAGGAACCATTCCCCAGGCCCTTCAAAACAGTTTCATCTTCAACCCATTCAAACCTTGATTCTTGAAAGAAGCCTGAAGGCCTTGTTTCCTTGCTGATATACCAAAAAGGTTGCCCTTCCTTTCTTACAAGCTTTGAATTCCAATCTATTGCCTGCCCCTTCCTTTTTACAATCTCTGAAAAAGGTTTCATTGTCCATCTTTTACTAATAGGATCTGCAACAATATAAGAAGCTGTAATTGTTCCCAGGGTTCTCAGGAATTCAGATTGCTTGATTTCAGGAAGCTGATTTGCTACATCAACCCAACCTTCAGGGAAGATTTCTTCTTCAACTGATTGGGTATAAAACAAAGCATCTTCAATTGTTGCATCAACTTCAACTTCATCCCCTAAGGCAAGGGATTCAATTGCTGAAACAAAAGCAACCTGAATATCTTCCCCTTGAGAAGCCTGAACTTCAACTTCAATTTTATAGGTTCCCAAAGGCAGGGAGGCCCCTACCCCTATCTGTTCTGAAGCTATTATTGCCCCATCTTTCAAGATGGCAATATAATGAACTGCTGAAGGGGGGTCTGCTGGGGGATTGTCAACAATTGAATAAGAAAAAGAAGCAACCCTGAATTCTGCATGATACAAGATCTTTGAAGCATTCGGTTCCTCAAAACCTGATGCAGAATAATTTGGGTTGCTTGTTGCCTCTGAAGCAATATCAATTGCTTGAATTTCATTGACATTTTCAAGGCTTCCTGAAGTATTTTCATAATCGAAATTTACAACAGTAATTATTCCCCCTGAATTTGCCCTGAAGGTATGTTCTTCAATGTAAGCTTCTCCATTCTTGAAAAGCTTATTAGTAAAAGGAATTATAAGATTTGTGAAAAAGGAATCAGCCCAGGCATTTGCTGCTGTATCAATTTGAAACCCCTGATCCTGAAGCATTAGGTTCAGCAAGTCATAAGCATACCATGAAGGGAACATAAAGTTATAATTCCATTCCCCCCCAGCAGCCAAAACAAGCTTGTAATTAATTGCAGCATAAAGGGGGGCATTATCCCCAGCAGCAGAAGCTGAATATTCTTCAACTTCTTCCATGTTCCAAAAATGATTAAAGGCAGCAAGGCCTGAGATCTGAGGAAGCTTCAGGGTTTTTAGGACCTTAAATAAGGCTGATTCCCCAGAAAAAACAGTTGCTTGAATTTCATCTGTAATATCTTCAATCCTGAGAACCCCAGAAGGCACAATCTGAAAGCCTTGAATTTCATAAGAGCAAGGAAGAAGCTTGTAACAGGATTTTTCTTCTGAAGCAATTGCTTCAGGGTTCCCCAGCTTTTGAAGGTTCTGGGGGGTTGCTGGGATCTTCAGCTTACTTGAATAGTTAGATCTTTGAACAGTAACATCTGAAATATCAATTCCATTGATTGTATATCCCCCAGGCTTCTGGGGATCAAGATCTATTTCAAAGCCATTTACAAACAATCTATCTTGCATCAAATGAACGGTTTTGGGGGTCTTTCAAAAGTAAGGGTAAAATCTGCAATAGGATGAAATTCAGCAACCTGAGATTCAACCCCTGTAATTATAATTTCAACATATTTGAAGCCCCCTGTATATCCTGAATCCTGGGTAATTTCCCAAACCTTTTCAGCGTGAATAAGGTAATTCAAAGCTTTTACTTCTTGATTTTCAAGGCCCTTTGCTGATACCTGAACAACCTCCTTGAATGAGCCCCTTGTTTTGGCGTAAATATTTGAAGCATCTTCATAATAATCAATTCCCTTCTTAAATACCTGGGGCTTCTCTGCTGCTGGGGTAAGAATAATTTCCCTGGGGAATACCCAGGAATCAAATCCCCCTTTTGAATTCTTCCATCTTATACAAACAGGGTTGCAGTTCTCAGGAAGCCTTGTATAAGATATTTCAATTTGATTGATGACTTCAGACATAATTCAAAATATTAAGAGCCTCCACCCCCTGTTGTATAATTGACTGTTACCCCATTACCTGAAAGGCCTGCAAGGGCAGCAGTTACTGAAGGATTAATCAGATTGGGGCCTGCATTACTGCCATTAATATGAATTACCCTTCCTGTATATCCTGAACCAATCATCCTATTCAGATCAATGATATAAGCATTAACTTCAGATTGATTCATTCCATTATCTGAAAGATCAATTACTGCTGAATTCTGATCTGCAATATTTGGAAAGGCTGTTGCAAGGTTGATATAGCCCAGGCTATTATTGGAAAGATCAAAGCTTGAAAAGGAATTTTGGTTGTTATTGGGGAATTGAACAGCCCCTGTTCCCAGGTTGCAATTGGAAAGGTTCAGGATTCCCTGAAGGCTTGTCCATTTGCTAATATTTACAGCAGCAAGGGTTCCATTCCCTGAAAGGTCTAATTCTGTTACTGTTCTATCATTCCCCCCTTCAAAGGTTGTAATCTGATTATTTGAAAGCCTGTAAATAGGACAATTTACAAGGTTGCTTGCATCAAATCTTCCTGAAATAACATCATCAACAAAATCAATTGCTGTAATTACAGAAGGATCAAGGTTAACAATTTCAACAGTTTGTTCTGTTCCATCAAGGCCATTTCCTGAAGTGCTTATTGAATTACCATTCATTATTGAGAGATCTTCAAAAAACCAGGTTGCAATTCCTGAAGAAGTGCTTATTGCAGGGTCAAAGGTTCCTGAAATAGGGTCATAAGAAGTAAGGAAAGAAAAGGTTGAAGATCCTGTAATTGCAAACAGAATTGAATCTGTATTCTGCTGCTTTCCTGAGGGAAAAACAGGAACCTTAATAACCTCAGTAAGATCTGAAACAGAAATTGCAATATCTGATGAATTCAATTCTGTTTTATTAATATCATATTCTTCCCCAGAAGCAAACAGATTATCAATCAACCCATTAGGTACATACATGAAAGAAAGGCTGAAAGGCCATCCTTCAAAGATCCTGGGCTTCTCAAAGTCTGTAAGGAAGGCCCCCTGCTGAAGGCCTGGGGTTGCCCCTGCAAAGCCCAATTCTTCCCCCATATTTGCCCCCCTAATTCTGAAGATAGGATCAGCAGCAACAGCAAAGAAGTTATTTGAATTGATTCTTACAGGGCTTGTTGTTGTTGTAAGGTATGTTTCCCCAATCTTAAAGTAAAAGGGAACCATTACAGCAAGATCATTTGCAGAATCCGCAAAATCAAAGCTTTCAACAAGCTCAAAATCTCTGAGAAAAGCAGAAGCATCAAATCTTATTACCCCTTTTGAATCAGGGGATCTTGATTCTGCTGCTATCTTTGAATCATCTCTTGCAGACAAATATTCAATATCTGCTTCATAATTATAATAAACTTCAACAAGGTTGATAAACTGTTCTGAAGGGGTAATTGCCACATAAGGAAGATCAAGAACAACAACTGTATAAGTTGTTACTGTTGCAGATAAGATTTCAACATTGCCTTCAACAACTGTTGAAGATTGAACAGCTTTAAAGTAAACCTTTTGCCCTGCCTGAAAAAGGCTTGTATCTGTTGTTGCAATTCTTATCTCAATATTGCCCCCATTATTAGCATAATTAGTTGTATCAAAATCTTTTCTTTGAAAGGTGAAAATCATGGGGGCAAGGGCTGAATTATGCCTGCTTATTGCGGTTCCTGTAAGCAGGGCAGCAGGGGTTGAAAGTTCTTGTATCATGATAATCTTAATCCTTTTACAAATTCTGATTTCCAGGCCAAAGCAGCCCTTCTTGCAACTTCTGGTTTGTATTTCTTAATCATTTCATTGATGCTTTCCTGCAAGCCTACCTTCTGGGCTTCTCCCTTGAATAACAGGGTTCCTTCTTCATGAATCTTCCTTGAAATCAAGTAAGCAAGGGAATCCTTTGTTATATCAACAGGGATAATAGCTTTATCATCAATCCAGGCCCTGATCCTATCTCTGAGGCTGATTCCCTGGGAGGCCCCTTCAGCCTTTGAAGGCCCTCTGCCATATTCTTGAAAAAAGAAATACCCTGCCCCATACAATCTAAAACCTTTTCCCCCAGGTAGGTATTCAATCCTAAGGGATTCAGCAGAAGCCCCTGAAGCCTTGATTCCTCTGCTTTTTTGCCTTTGAATAATCTTTTCCTGAAGATCTTCAGCCCAGGCTTTGAAGGTTTGTTGCTGATTCATGGGCAAACTGTTTTCCTGTAACTAAACAGCTTTGCTTCAAGATAATAGCCATCTGTTACAGCATCAAAATTGTTTCCAACAGGCAGCAACTTGAATTGAATATCAGTGAACTTTTTCAGCCTCATTGAAAGCTTCTTTTCAAGCCTTGCAATAAATTCTTCAATCAATACTTCAAGGGCCTCCACTATTGGCAATTTCTCTGCTTCTGAATCCCCCAGGAAGTTTGAATTCTGAACAAAAACCATTTGAATGAAGTGTTCAGTTTCAATTTCCCCAACCTGATTTTTCTTCTTTGTCATCAGAATGGGAAGCAGGCAGATTGCAGGCCATGTTTCAACATTATCAAGATCAATATTCAGTTCATACTTCTCAGCATAAGAAAAAGTATTTGCTTTTGATAATTCGCTGCAAGCTGATTCAATTATTGATTTCATTTTCTGTTTTTAAGTGAATCTTTCCATTCATTGAACTTCAATTCCTTATACTTTGCTTCAAATTCGTTTCTTCTCTGATTGAAGATTGCTTTCATGAAAACAACATCAATTGAAAGATTGAAGATTTCATCCCATTTAGTAACATCATTTTTGGCTAAATCATCAACAAGATTGATAATACCAAAAACTTTTAGCTTATCAGCCCCAGCCGCCTCAGCAATGGAATCCTTCTTTTTGTTTGTGTTGTATGCTTTAAGCCAATTTGTAAAAGCCTCAGAAACATTGACAAAAAAAAACGCGCCAAAGGAATGCCTTCAGTTGCAGGAAGCTCCTTAATTGCTGGGATCAGATCCTTACTTGCTTCTTCATCAAAAATATCTTCATCAAAATCAGGCTGAACAAATATTGCAATAACCTCTGAAGCATAAGGAAGTAATTCTGCAAGCTTTCCTTCCTTCAAAAGATCCTGATCTGCCCAGGCCTTGAACTTCTGATTCATCGCTTCAACTTGTGCAAGGCCATACTGCCCAGGCTTCTGCTTAATCTTAATCTTCTTCCCCTTCAATTCAATTTCCTTAGGGGGAGGAAGCTTCAGGAAGTTGGGGTTTTTTTCTGAATCATCCCAGAATCTTTGAACGATCTGAAGAACAGGGGCTGCTTCATCTAATGAAACCCCTTGCCAGAAGCCCAATTCTATGCCTGTTACCCCTGAAAGCAGTTGCCTGGGGTTCAGGGGGCCTTGAAGCATGAAGCCCTTCAGAGCTTCAAAAGAGCCCGTTGAAAGTTCCTCCCAGGTTTCAGGAACAGTAAACTTAATTGCAGCCTTTGTTTTCTTAGATCTAATTTTCAAATCTTTCATTTTGCTTATGTTGCTTTTGCTTTTATTCTGCCTGATGGCTTCAATTCAAAATACATTCGCATGTGAAAGGCATCAGATATATCAGGTGATCTTCCCAAAATCAGCTTCAACTGTTCCTTCCCAATCACTTGCTTCCTTTTGTCTGTTCCTGGGTATTTCTCCCTGATATTCCCAATTTCCTCCTTAGCATCTGCAAGAAGGCCTTCATCATTACAAGGCCAATATACCAAATTTTGTCTTATTTTTTCTGCCAGCAGATAGCAACATTGGGTTTTTAAATTGGCATAAAATTTATTTGCAGGAATGTTTTTCCCCTGGGGGGTTTCGACTGTTCCCAAAGCAGCCCCCCCATTAACAAAGGCCTGAACTTTCAGGGAATCAACAGGCCCTGCCCCTACCCCATCTGAGTCAACAACAACCCTTCTTCTAGGTATATTGAACTTATTCATTAAGAACTTCAGCCTTCTTGAAAATTCATCTAAGGGGGCCTTCTTAATCTTTTCAAGATGGATTACCTGAAGGCCCTGCCAAACAACTATTATTGAAGCATCCCTGCCAAATCTTGCAACATCTGCTGAAATGTATCTTGTTGCCTTTGAATATTTAACTTCAAGAAATTCATTTGTAAACATATCAGAAAGGGCTTCCTGATCTACAATTGCAGAAGGATCTGAAGCATAATCCCAGGAACCGTTTACCCTTCTTTCATATTCTGTTGGATTGACTGTTCTTAGCTGTTCAAGGTTTTCAAGATATGCCTTAGGCACAAAAGGATTATCAGTAATTTTAGCAGGAATATACAACCAATCTTCAGGAAGCCTTCCCTTCAAATATCTTTCATAAATCAAGGATCTTACCCAATTATTTGCTGGGTTCAAGGTGCAAATTATCAAAGGTTTGGGCTGCTCTGCATTCTCCCCAGGTATAAAATAAGATCCAACCCTTTCAATACATTTTGAAAAACCTTGAAGGGAAAGTTCTTCAATCTGATCTAAGAAGAAGTAATTCACTTCTAAACCATCAAATCTTTGGAGCTCCTTATCCTTATCAATATTTTCCCCAAAGAAGAAAGCTTCAGAATCAAGCTCTGCCCCATATTGTTTACAATCTGCCTTCCAAACATACCTTGAAGCATTAATCAGCTTCATGAAGTTAGAAGGAAAAACCTTTTTACAGGTAGGAAGGGTATTATCAACAAGCCTTTTGAAGTTTGCCCTTACAATTGCAAGCCTGCTGCCTGGGTATCTTCTTAGAAGAATTGTCTTAACTGCAAGCCCGTTGAAAGACTTGCCCCCCCTGATTGCACCCCCGTAAAATATTATTTTATACTTACCTGAAAGGGCTGCTTCAAGCAGTTCAATTGCCTTAGGGAAATTTGACCAATCAACAACATTTGCCATTGCTTAGAAGCTTAATTCAAGGCCCCCAGGAAGCTTAAAGGTTTGCCTTTCAAGCTGCTCCCCATTACTATCTATTTTTTCAATTACTGTTGCAGGCCTTCCTTCAGCCCTATCATAAATTTCTTTGATTGCTGAGAAGGCTGTTTTTGGGTCATCTCCTAAGGCCATCATTACAAGCCTTAGATTAATTGCTTCCTGAAGTCTTACCTTTTTCCCGTTGAATCTGTCTGGGAAGATCTGCTGAAGCCTTCTCAATACAGCATTAGTTGAAGCATCAATTTCTTCAGCAAGTACTGCCCTTAATATTGTTTTCAGGTTCTTAGAACCTGGGGGCCTACCTGCTGGGTTGCCTGATTCCCCAGGTTTGAATTGGGTTTCTTCTGGGGGCCTTTTGTAACCTACCTTTTTTTTCTTCTTGTTTTCTTCTTTGCTTTTCATTAGAAACTAATTATAATTTAATCCCTGTTTTATCCCTGTAAAATACACAATAAAAAACAAAAAACCCCAGGCCTTGAAGCTGGGGTTTTCACTCACTACCTTAACAATATACACCTAACAAGCCTATTCAGAAGGCCCCTTTTCTACTACCTTTATTTTTTTTGAAGCCCAAATTGAAGCAAAGGTTGCCCCAATAGAAAGCAAGATTGTAATCACATAAGCAGGGCTTCCCCAGGTAAACAAAGAACTTGCAATTGCAATTCCTGCCCCAATAAAGAAAAACCCCATCAGGCCCCAGGCAAACATTAGAGCAGCAGAGCCATATTCAGCAATCAAATCCCAAAGGGATTTTTCATCATTAAGATTCTTGAATTGTTGTTCGTTCATAATCTGTTGATTTGTATTAAAAATGCAATAATAATTCCAAATTTAAAACAATGTTAGGAATTAATTCATTTGGTTCTGTTTGTATCATCCAATAAGCAACCCCAACAATTCCTGCTGCCTTAATCAGAATATTCATCTGCCAGCTACCCCCCAACCTATCAAAAGGGCTGTTGTTATCTTGCAAGCTGGGATCTTGCCAAAGCTGAGGCTTCCCAGCATAAACAGGAAGCAGAATATCAAAGGAAGCCCAGAATATAAAGTTTTGAAAAAGGAATACCCTTGTTACCTCTGATAGATAACAAGGGCCTTGTTCCTTTAATGTTACGTAAAATGCAGAAAATAAAAAGAATATGAAAAGCCTGATGATTGCCCAAGCTGTTTTTTCTTGTTTGCTTATCCAATCCCCTGCCTTCCATTTCTCCCCATGAATGAAAACTTGCAGAATCAAAAAAAATAATATGGGGAATATCATGCTGGGGAATGTTAGTTCAAGGAAGGGATCAGAGCCCCAATCTTTCCTGCTGTCAATCCCTGCTGAAATACTTGCTTGTAGGAATCAGCAAGAATTAAAATCATCTGAGCTTGTTCAGGATTGCAATTAACAGGCAAGCCCAGAACCTTCCTTGCTAGTTCCTTGAATTCTGGAATTATATTTGCTGAATTAATTGCTTGCATTGTCTATAAATTACGGTTCAATATAGCATTAAACGAATTAAAATTCAATTAGTTTTAAATTAAAAAGGCTTCCCCTTGAGAGTTGGGGAAGCCTTTTTCAACCTCTAATTTCTTTTTTCATGAATTGCTAATTTAGCAGAATTTTCCTTTGTCCGCAAGGGCAAAGGCCTCCCTGAACCTGATTCCTTACATGAATTGTTTTTTTGCATCCATACCTTGAACATAAAACAGGAACAGGGGCCTGGGGCTTCAGAATATTAACTGAAGGAAGATTGATTGTTCGTTCTTTGCTTTTCTGGGTTGCCATGATTAGAGCTTAATGAAATGTTTAGTTGTATAAATGAAATCAAGCCCCTTTAGCCTGAGGACAAAAACCCCAGAAGGCAAAGATGAAAGATCAACCTTATTTGCCCCCCTATTGCTACCAACAGCAACAACAGCCCCTTTCATGTTTATAACTTCAAAGGCCTCCACTTCAAAAGGGGCTTCAAAGTATAATTGGCTTCCTGCTGGATTGGGATATAAAAGAACCTGATCTGCCTGGGGGCCTGCAAGCCTGGGGGCAGATGGCTGAACAGTAATAAAGAAATCCTGAAGCTTTCCTGCACAATTCCCAGCATAAGGAATTACACGAATTTTAGCAGTAAGATCTGATCCTGAAGAATTGCTTGCAATGAATGATAAATTCCCAAGCCCTATTTCAGGCCCAATTCCTATTTCAGGATTATTGAAGGAAGCATGATCTGCCCAAATTATGAAGCTTGTTTCAGGGTCGGGGCTGCTGAAGGCAATGCTTACTGCATCCCCTGCTGTTACTGTATCATTAGGGATTGAATCCAATGATACAAAAGGGGCTGTTGAAAATACTTCTTCCAATGTATCAGAACAAGATTGAAAGCCTTCATTGATTCCTATTATTTGATAATTGTTTGAACCTGGGGAAGGGGCATCAATGAAATAGGAAACAGGATTGCCTTTTGTGGCCTCCACATTCCCCAGGCAATTGCCATTTCTTGAAAATAGATAATTATCAGCAACCTTTCTTGAATCTGAAAGGCCTGAAGCAAGATCAAAGGAAGCCCCTGAACAAAAGGTTCCTGAAGGGAATGTTGCAGAAATGTTTGGGCTCTTTCTTACTCTTACTTTTACCTTCCTTGCAGGGCCTGCTGTTCCATCAAATTGAGCAACCCAATAAAAGGAAGTAGAAGGGGAAGCCATTGAAGGCAAAACAGGCTGCTCCCCTGTTCCGTTGAAAAGGGCTCCTTTGCTGCCTGAGTTATCTTCATACCAAACAAGGGAATTCCCTGGGATAAATGCAGAGTTCATTTCAACAACTTCATTCATATCTGCTGGGGCTGTTTCCCCTTGACAATAAAATATACTGATCTGATTGCAGGAATTACAATTCTGGGGCACAAGTTTTGGATTTGCAGCAAAGGCAATCAAGCCCCAGGCAAAAACCGACATAAAGAGAAAAAGGTTTTTCATGATTATTTATTCATTAATTAATTACAGATTATTTTTTGAAGGGCTGCTTTTAGATTCCTGATCTGCCAAAACAAGCAGGGCCTGCCCTACCCCTTCCAACAGCAGCAGGGCCTTCCTTATTGCCTCTGCATATTCAAGATCAGAAGCAACATCAAAATCAATTACTATTCCCTTGTATAAGGGGGCAGGGTTCTTTTCTAAGGGCATATTTTTGAACCGTTATAAGGACTAACAAAACATACTTCAATTATTCCTGAGGCCATCAGCAGCCCCAGAACAACAACAAAAACAAAAAAGGCAATAAGATACATTCCCAGCCCCTTGAAAGGGATCTTTGAAAATAGATGTTTAAACATATTGTTTAACCTTTTTACGAACATTCTTAACTGTTCCCTGTGAAATATTGTAATCTTTTGAAAGGGTTGTAATTGAAGCCCCTTTCAGATAATCCTGAACAACCCCCTTATAAGTTTGAAAATAAGTAAGATCTTTTGCCTGCTGAGGGTTCTGGGTATCTATTCCAGCAACAAGATCAGAAAAAGAAATTACCTGGGCTGCTGCTGGGGCAGGGGTTTGCCTGGGCATATTTTTTGCCCGAGGGCCTGGGGCATTTTGCCCTGTTTTTTCATTTTCAAGAAGATCTTTTGCCTGGGTAGGGGAGGGGATTGCCCCAAGCTTTATTTCAAGAAAAGTATAATACAGATATTGCCTTCTTGAAAAGATCAGTATTAAAATCATTGCCTCAACTATTGAAGAAAATATCAAAGCAATAGTTGAATAATAATCTGTATCAATTGAAGCTGCTGCCTGAAGTTTTGAATTGTCTGTTCTTGCATTCTGCTTATCAAGTGCCTTCAAATCAATCAGCTTATCAATTCGCTTTTCTTTTGTTGCAATGGTTTTTCTTGTAATCCAGGATCTTTCATATTTACCCCCAGAAAAAACCAAATTAGCAGGATCTTTTTTCAGGGCTTCAATATTCTTTTTTTCCTGTTTTATCAGTTCATCATAACCCCCAGCAATAGAAGCTTCATCTTTTAGGGCCTCAGGATCAACGGATGAACGCATTTCAGCAAGATCAACTGCCCCGTTAACTGAAGAACCTATTGAAACCCCCATTAATACCACTATAAAGAACATTGGTCCAATTAATACCTTCCTTGATTTTAGGAAGGTATCAGAAAAAACATTTCCTAATGCAACCTTCCCTGCTTCCACTATTACAAGAATTGATGCTGTTATAAGCATTCCAGCAATAAGCAGGAAGATCTGAGCATTTGAGCTAAAATCTATTTCTTCAAGGGGAATTCCTGAAATCATCTTCAACACGTAGCCAAAAACAAACAGCCCTGCAAAGGCAATGCTTAAAACATGGAGAAGATGAAGGGAAGCATTACTGATTGAATAAAGGGGCTTTCTTTGCTCAGCATAAGTCTTTTCCTTGAATTCATTGAAAGACTTATCAACAACAATCTGAAGCCTTTCCTGCTTCAGAGCCCCTTTCAGGGGCTTTTTACGGGGGGTTAATTTTTTTTTCTTCATTTGTTTTTCCTTTAGATAAAAATATTACCTGGGAAGGTAAATTAATTAGCTTTTCATTAAAAAGCAATCAAATGTAATTAACTAATAAAGAAAAAGCCTGGGGCAGGCCTTTCAGCATACCCCAGGCAAGAAAATCAAATAGGATATAACAAGTTTCTTCCAACCTGTTATGCTTAAAAATTTAAGGCTTATGCAATTTAAAAAAATTGAAGGCTGTTTCAAATACCATCTTATAACCTTGTTTCAAATACAGCTTGCTTCCTGAATATCTTATCAGATAGGCAATTGCAAAAAATGAAGCAAGTTCAAAATCTCTGAATATTGCCCTGAGTTCTGGGAAGGGTTCCCCAGGCAATTTTTCAATAACAAGTTCAGATGCAGCAGGCCCCATTCCTGAAACGATTCTGAAGGAAACTGAATACTTATCAAAAACCCCCTTTGAATCAAGAACCTGAATTGCTGCCTTCCTCAATTCCTGAATTTCATGAAAATCCCCTGAAGAAGGGATCTTCCCCCCAAGCCTGAAGAAAGGATAAATTGTTTTTTCCTTCCCCCTGTTTCTCTGCATCCCAATATCATCTGCAATAAATTCATTAAGAATATTGATTGCAGTTTTTACTTCCTGGGGGTTGCCCCCTGTTCCTAGTGGCTTCATTTTGCAGCCCTGCTTCTTCTTCTTGAATTTGCTGCAAGCTTTGATCTTCTAAGGGCCTTCAGGCTTCTGCCTTTCTTCTTGCCCCTTCTTCTTTTTTTGTTACTTATTGGCATAATTTTAAAAATTAAAATGAATGATAAGGTTTTGATTTTTGAGCAAGCGTTAAATAAAATCTTCTAAATCCTTTGTTACCTGGAAAAGTAGCTGCCTTTTACCATCAATCATCTTCCTTTCATTTGCGGCCTCTTCTGCATCATTGTAAATGGATAGTTCGCCCCTTCTTATTTTTCGGATTTCTTCTGTCAAATCATTGATTTGTTTATCAAATTCTTGAACCCTCTTTTGGTATTTTTCAATTAGTTTTTCCATGATTTCCGTTTTGTTTTAATTGGTTGGCAAGGTTTAAGCCTTTGTTCTTTTTACCACCCCTCCCCAAAATTTTTCAAACTCATAAAATGGAGGAAGGTTTTTTGTGGTCGCTATTTTGTTGAATAGCAAAATATCATCATGAATAATTTCTTC
>Ga0208898_1000430_pt1 | contig 32703 bp, 62 predicted proteins | sample VirMetDEL_Mar_4_FD_184513 | JGI IMG/M metagenome (GOLD analysis project Ga0208898, IMG submission 184513) | Aqueous microbial communities from the Delaware River and Bay under freshwater to marine salinity gradient to study organic matter... | ecosystem: Environmental > Aquatic > Marine >... | reverse complement strand
TTATCTAAAGCACAATCATTTCCATTTTACAATGTGGTAAAATACGGAAAAGGTGAATATGGTATTGAACTAGGATTAGCAGGCTTTAATAAAAAGAATGTTAAAGTTCAATATAAAGATGGTGTATTAACTGTTTCTGGTCAAGTAGATGACAAAGAAAAAGAATACATTGAAAAAGGTCTTGCAGCTAGAAAATTCTTCAAACAATTTTCATTAAGAAATGACGTTGTTGTAGATGAAGCTACCATGGAAGATGGTGTATTGACAGTTAAATTAGGTGTTAATGAACCAGAAGAAATAAAAATTAAAGACATAGAAATCAAGTAATGTTAAAGAAGTATAAAAATTTAATATTAATGAGTACTATACCATCTTTAGTTTTAATTTGGGTATTATTTCAAATACTAGGAAACTAGCTATGTGGTCTTATACAGTAGAGGAGTGGGAATTTATTTCCCGCTCCTTTATACCTTATTCTCAAATACCTTAGAGCCAATCTCTCATGTCTTCGTTCATGATTTGATTAGCTATATCCATTTTTTTAACTAAAGCTTTTACAATTTTCTCATCAACGGTATCTTCACATTGAATATCAATATAGGTCATTTTTCTAGTTTGACCTGCTCTATTAATTCTAGCTTCTGATTGAATTCTTTTTTCTAAATCATAGCCATTAGAATAATAAATCATAGTATTAGCTCCTGTTAAAGTAATTCCATATCCTCCTGTTTGTGGTGTCCCTATGATGAATCTTACTTTACTATTTGGATTTTGAATTTCTTCAATTGCTTTTTGTCTATCTTCGTTAGATGTATCTCCATAATATGTAACGTAAGAATCTTTTCCAAATTTAGATTCTACTGCTTTAATGATAGAAGAAATATCATGTCTATAGTGTGCCCAAATAACAGCTTTATTTTCCACCTCTTCTAAAATTTCTAGCAAAGCAGAAAGACGTTCATTTTTAATTTCTTTTATAGTTCCATCATCTGCAGTAAAATGTCCACAAGTAATTTGATGAAGTCTCATTAATTGAACTAAAGCAGTTGCTGTAGTCATAAGTTTGCCATCTAATTGTGCTAATGCAATTTCTTTCATAGTTGAGTATATTTTTTTCTGTTCAGGAGTTAACTGAATAATTCTTTTAGTGTAAGTATAATCCGGTAAATCTAAACAATCTTCTTTTAAACATCTATATGAAAATGGTTCTAGTTTAGAAGAAAGTTCTGCAAGGTTCTTGTATCCAACCACTAACTGAACAGAACGTCCACCAAAATTAGCTGTCTTCATAATGGCATATCTAGTTCTAAAAGTGTAATAAGAACTATGGCCTAATAACCACGGATCAAGGAACTCACATTGTTTATATAAATCTAGTGGACTTTTTGTCACAGGTGATCCAGTCAATATTCTTCTGTATTTTGCATTGATACCTAAACTAACTATTGATTTAGTTCTTTTTGCATCAGGATTTTTAATAGTAGTAGATTCATCAATAGCCATTAAAGTTTGATGCGTTCTTAAAAATTTAGCTGCAAAATCAATTCCTTTTTTAGTCGATAAAGCCTCTACATTCATTACTAAAATATGTAAATCTTCACCTGATTCGAATAAAGTATTTAATTGAAGTTGTTGTTTTTGATTAATAAGAGCTTTCCAAAGCACCACTTTTTTGTCAATGTGGTCTGGTAAATGAGTTGGTATTTCTCCATTATACCAATTTTGGTAAACACCTTTAGGTGCAATGATTAATACTCCATTGATTTTACCCTTATCATAGAGCATAGCAATATTATCAATAAGAACCTTAGATTTACCGGTTCCCATCTCCATAAAGTAGGCAAATACCTCTTTATTCCAAGATTTTTCTAACGCAGTTATTTGATGTGCGTAAGGTTTAGTTTTAAATTTATAATTCATAATTTTATTTTTAGCTTTCTATTGACAAACTATATAATAACTCTTATTTATTTGTCAAGCGAAAGTTATGGAAAATAAAGTTTATATATTACAAGAATTACCAGGCACTAAAGCAGGTAGCCCAAAAATAAATATTATGGGAGCAGCTAAGTATGGTAAACTAGAAACTTTACTACCAGAATTTTCACAAATCATTTTATCTCCAGGACCTTTAGTTTTTAAACTAAGAAAACTTTTAAGAGACTATAAGTCAACTGATTATTTACTATTAACAGGTGATCCAGCTATTATAGGTGTAGCTTGTTCCATAGTATCTGAATTAACTAATGGTAGATACAATTTATTAAAATGGGATAGACAAGAAAAAACTTACTATCCAATTGAAATCAACTTATACGAGAAAGGAAATATAGATGATAGCTAATGATAATTGGCAAAAACAAAATAACTTAATACAACTAAAAGAAAGAAAAAAGAAAATAGAAAGAGTTACAGTGTTAACAGAAAAATATCTTAAGGAACTTATTAAAGATTTAAATAGTTTTCTTTGGATGAGAAAAGAAAATGAGAGTTTATTAGAATGTATATTATCTCATTCTCTTATGTTACTTTTATCTCTTGACAAAGTAGTTGGCCTTTACTATATAAAGTTTCGGATTCTTATGAATTTGAAAAAACAAAAGAAAGAAATAAACAAAATAAATAAGGAGATACAGAAATATGAATCAAATTAATTTTGCAGAAGATAAAGCAGAATCAATCACTCAAACTAATGATGCAGGATCATTAGCTGATCAAGTTGTTAAATTAAGAGACTTGGAAGATATGATTGAAAAAAAAGAATTGGAATTAAAAAAGTTAAAAGCAGATGCTGAAATTATTTCAGGAGAAGTAATTCCAACTATGATGCAAGAAATGAATATTAAAACTATGAAATTAGCAGACGGATCGGCTGTAGAAGTCAAACCCGTCTACGGTGCTTCTATTTCAGCAAGTATGAAAGAAGAAGCATTTAACTGGCTTCGTAATAACGGCCTGGGTGATCTTATTAAAAATGAGGTCACTGTTTCCTTTGGTCGAAACGAAGATAACAAGGCAATCGCTTATGCGAACCTTGCACAAGGTCAAGGGTTCGAACCTGTCCAGAAGTTAAAGGTCGAACCTATGACACTTAAGGCTTTGGTCAGAGAGCGTCTAGAAGCTGGACTCGAGATGCCCTCTGATCTATTTAACGTGTTCGCAGGAAACAGAACCAAAATAACTCGAACATAAGAGGTTAAAATATGAGTAATATAAATCAAGAACCAAGAACCAAGGGCCAAGAAAATAATAAGGCATCAGATGAACTTATTAAAAAGGCAAATGGTGCTTTATCTACTATCTCCTTTGCGGATGATGCAGATCAAGGATTAGGAAATTTAAGTCAAGAGGACTTAGCTTTACCTTTTCTTAAAATATTAGGACAGTTGTCTCCAGAAGTTAATAAGAGAGACGGTAAATATGTGGAAGGTGCAGAACCTGGCATGATTTACAATTCTGTTACTAATGAATTATTTGATGGTGAAAAAGGAATTGAAGTAATTCCTTGTCATTACAAATTAGAATATATCGAGTGGAAAGATAGAGGTGAAGGAATAGGTGCTCCTGTTGCTATTCATCCATCTTCTAGCGATATCATGACACAAACAACTAGAGGAGCTGATTATAAAGATAGATTATCTAATGGTAATTATATTGATAAAACAGCTAGTCATTTTGTTATTGTCAATGGCTCAACTCCATCTTCAGCTTTAATTGCTATGAAATCAACTCAATTAAAGATTTCTAGAAAATGGAATAGTATGATGGCTTCTATAAGCATGAAAGATCCTAAATCAGGTAAATTATTTACACCTGCAGCATTTAGTCATGTTTATAAACTTAGAACAACTCAACAAAAAAATGACAAAGGTACATGGTTTGGTTGGGAAGTAAGTAAGATTGGTCCAGTACAAGATGCTGGATTATATCAGCAAGCTAGATCATTTGCTATGAGCGTTTCTAAAGGTGATGTGAAAGTCAAACACGGATCTGATGAAACTGCAAATAGCCAGTCTACACCATTTTAAGTAAACATAAAAATAATGGGTGGCGTAATGCCACCCATGAAAGCATATGCAGGATAGTATAAAAAAGTTTATAGAATTTTATAGTGGATTAAAAAAATCTTATGGTTATGCAACCATGGATAAGGCTGTTTTATCTGATGAAGGAAAATTAAAACCTGTTTATGGATGGACGGGATATCCAATAACGGACAATGATTATGTACAACATTTAGAAGGTAAAAGAGCTATTGGTATTCAACCATGTGATGAAGAAGGTAAGGCAAGATTCGGAGCAATTGATATTGATGATAAACAACATAGTTATAAAAATTTTCCTTTTCAAAAATATATAGATTTAATTATTAAATATAATTTACCAGTCATACCTGTAAAATCTAAAAGCGGTGGACTTCATCTCTGTGTATTTTTTAAAGAAAAAGTATCTGCATTATTTATAAGAAATTTTTTTGACAAGATATTGATTACCCTTGGTCTTCCATCTAATATTGAAATATATCCAAAAGAAACAGAATTATCAACGAAATCAGACGGTACTCCAGATTATGGACATTTTATTAATTTACCGTACTTCAATAAAACAGAGAGAGTAGCATTAAATCCAAATGGAGGAACTTTTACCTTTGAACAATTTATTCAGGTAATAGAAGTAAATTTACAAACAGAAGAATCTATTGAAGAGTTCAACAAAAAACATATCAAAACATTATTAACAGGAGGAAATGATGAATTTTCAGAAGGTCCTCCTTGTCTCCAAATCATGACTAAAAACAAATTAGTCGATGGTAGAGATAGATTTTTATATAACTACATGGTGTTTGCTAAGAAAGCATATCCGGACAATTGGGAAGAAAAGGTAAAAGAAGCTGCTAGAAATTATTTTGAATATGACAAAAATTGGGATGATAAAAAAGTAGAAGTTAAAATAAGATCATGGAGAAAAGAAACTAAAGGACATACTTGCAATGAAGATCCAATAAAAGATTTTTGCATTAAATCAGAATGTATCAAAAGACAGTTTGGTATCTTATCGGATAAGAAAAAAAGATATCCTAAAGTATCTGGGCTACAGAAATATGATTATCCGGAACCAGAGTATACTTTTAATATCGAAAAGCCAGATGGATCTGGTGTGATTAGTTGTAGAGCTAAAAACATAAGACAGATAACTAACCAATTAGAGATGAGAAATTTAATAGGTAATGCTGCAGGATTTGTACCTCCTATGGTTAAACAATGGGAATACCAAGAATCGGTAATTGATGTTTTATTTTCTACTAAAAATCCTGAAATAATTAAACCTCCTAAGAGCGCAACATTAGAAGGTATTTTAGAGCAAGAATTAATAGATTGGGTAAATGGACCAGAAGCTAAGAATGATGTTTCTTTTAAAAGCGGTGCAGTATTGTTTGAAAAAGAAGAAGTGTATTTTAAATTTACCCCTTTCTTTGACCATATTAAGAATAGAGAATGGAAAGAGAATAGATTAAAGACAACCGAATTAATGACTAGATTGTTTGAAGCTAAACATGATGTATCAAAAAGATTTCCTAAAAAGGCGACTGATAAAAAATCTAATCCACCTATTGATGTAGTGGTTATGCCTAAAAAATATTTTATTAGAGAAGAATCAAATAAACAAGTAGTACCTATGCCAAGTAAAGAGGATATAATGTAATGATTAAGAAAGTATTAGGACCTCCAGGAACAGGAAAAACAACTACTTTATTAAATTATGTGGGAGAATATTTGCAAAAAGGAATTAGCCCAACAAAAATAGGTTATTTTGCTTTCACTAAAAAAGCTGCAAATGAAGCTAAAGATAGAATGATAGAGAATTATCATGGTATGAAAAAATCTGATTTAAGATATTTTCAAACGCTACATTCTTTTGCATTTAATACATTAGGATTATCGGAAGACAGAGTTATGCAACCAGTTCATTATGAACAAATTGGAGAACAACTAAGTATTCGAGTAGCATTTGATTCTAATAAAGAAGGAAATTTTTATTTAAATTGTGACAATGAGTATTTCAAATTAATAACAAAAGCACAAGTAAAAAATATATCTGTGTTAGAAGAATTTAATTCAAATCAATGGAGTAGAAAAATCAATAAGGATATTCTTTTACAGATAAGTATGCAACTAGATTATTTTAAAAAACAGAATGACTTAGTTGATTATACTGATATGATTAAAGATTTTCTACATAAAGAGAATCATGAAAAATCTCCATCTTTTGAAGCCATTTTTATAGATGAAGCACAGGATTTATCTCCTATTCAATGGCAGATGTTTGATATATTAAAGACAAAAGCAAAAGATATTTATTTAGCAGGAGATGATGACCAGGCCATCTTTGCCTGGGCTGGTGCAGATGTAAATAGATTTATTTATGAAGAAGCAGAAGAAACTGTACTAGATCAATCTTCAAGAGTCCCTAGAGCTATACAAGAAATATCAGAAGTTATCATAGATAGGATTAGAGGACCTAGAAAGATAAAAAAATATTTTCCTAAAAAAGATAAAGTAACTAATAAAATAATAGAAGGATCTGTACAAAAAATTCATAATATAGATCAAGTTAATTTATTTAAAAATAAATGGCTTATATTAACAAGGACTACTTATAGAGCATTAGAAATTGCTACCTTATTGAAAGAAAGAAATGTTTATTTTAATTATAATAGAACACCTTTTTACGGAAAAAGTTATGATAAAAAATTATATAAATCCATATTAAATTGGACTCTTCTATGTAAAGGAGAGAAGATTAATGTATCTGATTGTAAAGATATATATGATTATCTAAGTGTTGATTATGATGAAAGTAGATTCAAAAATAAAACAGAAATAGTAATGGAAGATCTTGGATTTAAAAGAACGTTGACATGGTTTGAAGCATTTACCAATGCTAATCAATCTGAATGTTTATATATTAGAAACATGTTAGCTAATGGTGAAAAATTAAGTGAAGAACCTAATATAGAAATATCTACCATACATGCAGCCAAAGGTGGAGAATGTGAAAATGTTATTTTAGTATTAGACAATGCAAGACAAATTAGAAATGCACTGACCTTAAATACAGACAAACTGGACGAGGAACATAGAGTATGGTATGTAGGTGTTACTAGATGTTCAGATAATTTATTTTTATTATCAGCAAAAAAAGAAAGGTATGGATATCAATTATGACAACAAAAGCAGACTTAGATAGAATATTTCCTTCCGAGAGACAAGAAGGAGGAGATCATTATTCTAAACATAAAATACAACCTTATACATTTATAACAGAAAACAACCTTTCCTTTTTTCAAGGAAATGTTATTAAATATGTAGTTAGATATAAAGATAAAAATGGTATTGAAGATCTTAAAAAAATTATTCATTACTGTGAACTAGAAATAGAAAGGCTAAGAAAATGAAAGTACCTTTATTTGAAGCACAGACAGAATGGATTGAACCGGAAGAACTTCCTGATTTAAGAAGTTATGATGAAATTGCAGTTGACTTAGAAACAAGAGATCCTGATTTAAAATCAAAAGGATCGGGATCGGTTATTGGTAATGGTGAAGTAGTAGGTATTGCTGTTGCTGTTCCTGGAAGAAAATTTTATTTTCCCATTGCTCACGGATCAGGGCCCAACATGGATAAGAGAAGAGTATTGGAATGGTTTAAAGATACTATGGCAACCGATGCCATTAAAATATTTCATAATGCAATGTATGACGTATGTTGGATACGTAATTTAGGTATAAAAATCAATGGTTTAATTGTAGATACCATGATTGCAGCAAGTCTAATTGATGAAAATAGATTTGCTTATACTTTAAATTCATTGGGTTGGGATTATCTTGGATATGGTAAATCAGAAGCATTATTAGTAGAGGCAGCTAAGTCAAGAGGACTAGATCCTAAAGCAGATATGTGGCAACTTCCTGCCATGGAAGTAGGTTCTTATGCTGAAAAAGATGCGGAGATGACATTAGAACTTTGGCAGATATTTAAAAAAGAAATTATTCATCAAGACATAGAATCTATTTTTAATTTAGAAACAGATTTATTTCCTTGTCTAGTAGATATGAGATTTAAAGGCGTTCGCGTTGATGTAGAAAGAGCTCACCTATTGAAACAACAATTATTAAAACAAGAGCAGCAGTTATTACTAGAAGTGAAAAAAGAAACAGGACTAGATACTGAAATATGGGCAGCAAGATCGATTGCCAAAGTGTTTGACAAACTTTCTTTATCTTATGATAGAACGGAAAAGTCACAAGCACCATCCTTTACTAAAAATTTTTTGCAAGAACATAGTCATCCTTTAGTACAGAAGATAGCAAAAGCTAGAGAAATAAACAAGGCTCATACTACTTTTATTGATCAAATTATTAAATTTGAACATAAAGGAAGAATTCATGCTGAAATAAATCAGATTCGATCTGATGCTGGAGGAACCGTGACTGGTAGATTTAGTTATAATAATCCTAATTTGCAGCAACTTCCAGCAAGGAACAAGGATCTTGGACCACAAATTAGATCTTTATTTTTACCAGAAGAAGGTTGTACTTGGGGATGTTTTGACTATTCACAGCAAGAACCAAGACTCGTAGTTCATTATGCTGCATTACATAATTTCCCATCTGTTTATGATGTAGTGGAACAATATAAAAATGATATTGGAACGGACTTTCATCAAACCGTTGCTGACATGGCTAAAATACCTAGATCACAAGCTAAGACTATTAATTTAGGATTATTTTATGGAATGGGTAAAGCTAAACTACAAGCAGAACTTGGAGTGTCTAAAGATAAAGCAGCAGAATTATTTGATCAATATCATGCTAAAGTTCCTTTTGTAAAACAACTGATGAACTCTGCATCCAATAGAGCACAAGAATCTGGTAGAATAAGAACGCTTCTTGGTAGATTATGTAGGTTTCATTTATGGGAACCAAATATGTTTGGTATGCACAAAGCAATGAGTCATGAAGATGCACTCAGGGAACATGGACCAGGGATTAAAAGAGCTTATACTTACAAAGCATTAAATAAATTAATACAAGGATCTGCTGCAGATATGACTAAAAAATCTATGTTAGAGTTATATAAAGAAGGAATTGTAGCACATATTCAAATTCATGATGAATTAGATTTATCTGTAGAATCTCCTGAACATGCAAAAAAAATTGTTGAGATCATGGAAAATGCTGTTACACTAGCCGTCCCCAACAAAGTTGATTATGAATCTGGTAAAACCTGGGGGGATATTTATGGGTAATATATATGAACATAGACATAAAATGGGTAGTAGGAGCATTTGCAGGAATATTATTAGGTTTAAGTACTTGGGTACTAATTTCTGTAGTTGATTTAAAAGAAAAAACTGCTGCAATACAATCTGAACTTTACATGATCAACGAACAGTTTGGCAGAGTATATAATCACATGAACGAAATGATGAAAAAATGAAAAAATATTGTAAAACATGTGGACATCGTTGTCATTGTTTAGGTAAAGGGTATTATGTTAGTGAAACCTTTTGCGAAAGCTGTTCTTGTAATGAATGTCAATGTGAATTAAAACCACTAGTACTGGGAAGAGAAAATATAAAAAGATCTAAAAAATTTGAATACTATACTATTCTTATTTTATTAATATTAATCTTTATAGTGACTTTATCAGGATGTGTTAAAGAAGAACAATATCCTAATAAAATGGGCACCATTGCAAAAAAACTATCTGAACTTAAGCTGTGAGAAACTGTATTTATTGGTTTTGCATGGGGTTCTGTGCCTTGTTAAAAGATTGTAAATGTAATAAAGTCCAAGCCAATGAAACTATCAGCAAACTTTCAACTGAGCGAGTTAGTCAAGTCTCAGACAGCGGAGAGAAAAGGAATACCGAATAATCCATCACCTACGCACATTGATAATCTCAAGGCGTTGTGTGTGAATGTATTGCAACCTATCAGATCTCACTTTGAATCTCCTGTAGTAGTATCTTCTGGATATAGATCCGGTGAATTATGTATTGCGATTGGATCGAAACCTACATCGCAGCATGCTGAAGGCAAAGCAGCGGATATAGAAGTAGTAGGCGTTGATAATAAACAATTAGCGCAATGGATTAAAGATAATTTAGAATATGATCAATTGATTCTCGAATTTTATCGAGATGGTGAGCCCGATAGCGGCTGGGTCCATGTATCATGGAATTCAGGCGAAAACCGAAACATGTCACTTCGAGCTATTAAAGAAGATGATAAAACTAAATATAAACCATGGTAAAACCAAAAGATTTTAATGTAAGACATTTATTAAGTGAGATTCATACTGTTCATGGAACCTGTCCAGAATGTGAAGAACCAACTATTTTAGTGGCTATTGTAACGGATTACTATCGCTGTACTAATTGTGGATATGATGTTAAGCAATATGTAAATGGTTCTATTAAATATTTAAAATTAAAAGAAGATGAAATTTCATGGCTAAAAAATCAAAAGTCGGAGTAACCGAACTTTTAAAAAGAAATAGAATTAAAAGGCCTGGAAGACATTCCAAACAACATAAAGGTAAAAAGAAATCGGAACGAGGACAAGGACATCCTTAAATTTTTGGTTTAGTTTTCTCTTCAATACAATTTGCATATAGCTTAGTAATGATTATATTATTATAAATAGCTATGGTCGCCATCTCATCCATTTTTTGTTCTGTGGCTTTTATACACTCTTGTTTAGAATTATAATAAATTTGAGGCTCTGGTGTCATAGGAATACAACCCTCTTGACCTGATAGGTTAAAATGACACAGTGTAACAATCATAATAAAAGTTTCCATAATTACGTTCTTGACAAATTCAAATAATATCCTATATTTAGTGTATAACTAAATATATGAAAGAGGATATATAATATGACAGACTTAAACAAGTATAAAAATGTCTCCTTATCTTTTGACACGTACAGTAAAATTGATAAGATCAGACGAGTTATAGTTCCTGATACGGTAGTGTCAAGAGCTCAAACTATTAACATACTAGTCAACGAGAAAGCGAGAGTATTAAATGGCAAACTTGATAAAAAGCGAAGTTAAGGAAGATAAAACTATTCCAGAGTTAAAACTTTGGAGAGCTGTATTAGCTCAATTGTTGGATGATGCTTTTAGTAGTACTTATGCTACTAAAAATAAAAATGATAAAGACGAAGCAAGACAGTACTTACAACATATGCATAGAGACTATGCAAAATTGTGTAACAACGCAGGTTTCGATCCAAAATTTGTACATACCAAAGTTAAAACATATTTTAAATTAGAAAAAATGAGGAGGATATAATGGATGGATGTATGATATGCCCTAAATGCAAGGGTAATGGTTATTTAGGAGATAGTAAACAAGAGTGTAAACAAACCGATTGTGATGAATGTAAAAATCAAGGTGAAATTTTAATCACCGAAGAAAAGATTTGGAATGAATTACAATTTAACAGGAGAAAACAATGATTATATTTGGACAACCCATTAACAAAGAAAACGCAAGAAAAATTTGGGATACTTATAAACGAGAGATTATCGCTTTGAGTATTGCCTTTATTTTAGGCGCAGTTATTTTCTAATGAAAAAGAAAAAAAATAAAACCTGGATTATCAGCGGATATTATTATGATGGCAAAACTGCCTGGACATTATTAATAGCTGCTGATGGTTCTGGTAAAACAAAAAGGATAAAAGGTATAGCATGATACAAGGAGATAGCGTAGAATATGAGCTTCTATCTAAATGGGCTTTAGAATGTAATAACAGAAATCTTAGCTGTGAGATAGGAGTTCGAGAAGGAATGGGTTCTAAAGTTATTTTAGAAAGTTTACGGCCCAATAAACACATTGGAATTGATCCTTATGGTAATTTAAACTACCAACATTATGATCATACCGGTGCTTATCAATGTGACTACACAGAAAGTATGCGAGTCCAATTACTACAAGATATGTCTATGTATGAAAATTTTACTTTGTTTCATATGAAAGATACCGATTATATGAATTGTTTTGCTACCATGCCTTATGTGTATGACTTTGTTCATTTTGATGGACCTCACATGACCAGGGATGTGTTGAGAGAAGCTGTTTGGTTTGCAGACAGATCTTGTGCGGGAACACGTTTTGTATTTGATGATTATACTAAATATAACATGGATACGATTGCAGAAGTATTAAGCTTTTGGAAATTTACTATACTAGAGAAAGGAGATAATAAAATATGCCTAGAGAGAAAGACAGTTTAATAACTTTACCTACTTATCAAAAGTTCTGGATCCATACGAGACATTATGGCCATGACATAGTGATATGGTCGGATACAGGAAAAATGACTATCCAATGTATTTGGCCAGATAAACGTAGAGATGATTCTGGAAGAGTAGCCACAAAGAAATAATGATTATCAATACAGAAAAATTAATAGATATTACTAAAGTCACCGTCGATATAACCGATGGTAGACCTTATATTTATTTTTTATTTCATATTGATGAACATACCCCTCGTTATTCTTTGATTAACCATAACTATGTACCGGATCCAACAGGAACTTTTGTTATTGATGAAGGTATGGATTTATTTAATAAAAATAAAAGAGTATTAAAATACATAGGACAAACGCAAGGTAGATCTATTTTTAGAATCCTAGATCATTATTATGCAGATGAGAAAAGATTGAAATTAAAAGGAGCAGTAGGTCCTGTGTTTACTCATATGCGAATCATGAAAATACCGCGTTTTATTTATGACAATGTACGAGTACATCACGAAACTGTTTTGGTAAGAAAATATTTACCTGAAATAAATAAAAATTCTTCTAGTGTATTTGGTGATATACAAAAAATGATTCTTCTTAATTCTAAAGGTAAGGTTTCTCTTCAAGAGTTGGTGTATCCTTATTTACTTCATGCACGAGATATTTGGAAAGCAGCAGAAGCCTATAAACGAGAAGATTGGGAATGGGTCAAAGCTAATTGTGCTGTGCCTAATCAATACCGACATTTAACTATCGAACAATTAAAAAGTGGTAAGTATAGTTTTGGTGAAAATTTTTGGATGGGTAAAGTACATGGAAAATATTTTGGACAAAAACCAGGGCAGAAAAAACAATTTGGTAGATGGTTTAGATCGGCTATTGTATTTAAACACAATAAACAATTTCATGCGAAAAAAGAATTTAACCAGAAAATGAATAAATTAAGAAAATTATATGGAGATGATAACATTAATCAGTTAGTATTGTTTGATGAAGAAAAGGAATTACATAACTAAACATATGAATAGGTTTCATAAACCTAAACGTATAGAAGATAAGCGATATAAAGAACAATTAAAACAAATGGATAAAGATATTCAACAAGTAAGAACTATACAAAAGGAGATATATGAAACTAAATAAATTATATGAGTATCCCACATCCAGCAGAGCCTTGTACGATGGAGAAAGATTATATGATATTGGACAAGAAAAATTACCGAGTGTAACTACTATTTTGAGTGCTACTCAACCTCCTGAAAAACAAGCTGCATTAGCCGCGTGGAAGGCTAGAGTAGGCGAGGAGCAAGCAACACGGATCAAGGACCAAGCAGCAGCACGTGGGACCACTATGCACCATATTATTGAAAGTTATTTATTAGGACAGAATCATTTAGATTTAACTGACATGGGTCAAAATGCTCATACCATGGCAGATCAAATTATTAAAAATGGTTTACAAGATAGGTTAAAAGAATTTTGGGGATTAGAGGTGACCTTATATTATCCTGGTCTATATGCCGGTGCTACCGATGTGGTTGGTATTTATGATGGAGAACAAAGTATTGTGGATTTTAAACAGAGTAATAAACCAAAAAGACGTGAATGGATTGGAGATTATAAGCTTCAACTTGCCGCATATGCATTAGCGCATAACGAAGTATATAATACTAATATAACCAAAGGAGTTAATTTAATTTGCACTAAAGATAACTTGTATCAAGAATTTATTTTTGATGGAGAGGACTTTAGAAAAGCTAAATACGAATGGTTACGAAGAGTAGATCAATACTATAATGAAAGGAATAAAAATGAATCTATTTCACTTACACAAGGACCCAAAAATAATAGCTGAATACCATTGTGATAAACATGTGGTAAAAATGTGTCTAGAAACTGCACAAATGTTATGCAGCGCATATAAAAAACATTATTCTGACGATGGTGATTTATATAAAATAGCACATCCAAAACACCCAATGACTTTATGGGTAGGATATGCCCATATGAATTTTAAATTTGCATTAGATGTATTAAAGGCTTTAGGAGATGAGTATACCTACAGATACAATAAAATACATGCCTCTATGCGTATTTATGACCTATTAACTACTAAATATACTAGGTGGCATTCCTGGGATGGTTGTTTCACAACACCACCTCAATGTATGCCAGATGAATATAAACATGAAGATTATATTATAGCATACAGGAATTACTACAAAGGTGCTAAAAAGGATTTTGCTGTATACACCAATAGAGAAATACCGGATTTTATGTCATGAATAGTGGTTATATAGATAAAAAAATGAAGGAATTAGATAGCATCAAAAAAATGATTGATGTTACATCTGGAGAAGTACGTAAAAGTTGGAAAGATAAATGGTACTCTTTGGCAAAGAATATAGGTAAGAGCATTGAGATGATGGATACTATAAAAAAGAGAGGTCATAAAAATCAATGACTTATTCCATTGTAGTCTATATAGTACTTTTTAAAAGGGTAAAAATATTTTTTGAAAAAATTTTTTTGTCAAAAAAGTCTCTACAATCCCTACAATCACAAAAAATTGTTATATACCAATGGTTTTAGAGCAAAAAATTGTAGGGAAGCATTTACTACAATCCCGACAATCGTTACAGGCTACCATTCTAGACTCTACAATCGAAAATAGTAATCATAAATTTACTAATTTTATATCAAATGCTCTAGAATTGTTATTTTATGCTAAAATAGGAAAAATTTCCTCTGCGCTAGCAAAACCATTTTTATGTTTTATAAAAACCATTTATGGTTTTAAAAAGTACTATATGGATATATAGGTAGGTATGCCAAAAAAGAAATCTAAATATAAATCACTGGTTATAAATAAAAAGCGATATTATTTTTATAAAATAGTTTGGTTAGATATAGTTGGAGATTCCGGCCACGCTGACGTTAATGAGTTTATGAAGTTAAATCCAGTTGAAATGGTAAGTTACGGATATATTTTTAGTAAGGATAATCAATGTGTTAGGACATTTGCGTCTTATGATACCACTTCAGAGTCATTTTCTGATAGAAATTGTTTCCCAAATGGGTGTATAAAGCAGCTTCAAAAAATAAACATCTAACCAAGGAGACAACATGCCTAAGAAAAAGAAAACAGAAACTGTAGAAGATATCTTAGATAGGATTATGGAAGATATAGATCTTATCAGAGAAAAGTGTGTGTGTAATGGTGATGAGGATTATTCATCGGAGGATGATGATGATGATTCTTTTGATGACGAAGACCAAGAGTAGGTATCAGACTCTATTAAGGTTGAATCGATTACAGTTGGCTCTACTGTTTTTGGCAGTGTCCTGTTTGTCTTTGGTTTTGCTTTTTTAATTTCAGATTTAAATTCTTCAACTTCAACACCTTCAAGGATGGGCGAATACTGATCTAAAACTTCAGCTATTCGCTTATCCAATTCTTCTTCGGATAAATCATCTAATTTACCAGTTCTAATTATTTTCTGTTCTATGTATAATCCTGCGGCCTTTCCTCTTGCTACTTCAGCATTGATAGCAGCACTCCATGCACCTTTTAATCTAGCCTCATCTCTAAGTTTAGCTAATTCAACAATATGTTTTCCAAAATCAACATCATATTTTTTCTGATACTCAGATCTTAATTCTCCAATATATTGAGCTACCAAAGGATACATTTTTGGATTTTTAAGCTCACTTGCTGTGATACGTGCTCTATCTTCTGCATATCCTGCTTCAACAGCGCATTCATATGCAGTCTTTCTACCTTCATTGGTAACAAGTAATTGAGCAAATTTTCTTTGCATTTCTGTAAGTCTTTTAGGTAATCCCATAACTTGACAAATAACGTAACAATGAGTATATGTCAATTGCATAAGATACTCTCCTGGGGTTGGCTTACGAAGTATAACCTTGTTAAGTAGTACGGATACTGGGCCCCAGGTTTAAAAACTATGAAATCAAAAGAATTACAGCAAGTATTATCTAAATTTTTAAAATCAGAGGCAGCAGGTAATGCCAGAGTACAAGTAGTACTTCCTAATGGAGATTACTATGACATCAAAGGAATGCAGTTATTAGAAAATAAACTAATTGGAGTACGTGAAACACATAGACTTGCTATTACTATAATGCCAGAAACTTGGCGTATGGGTAAGGTTATCAACAAACTGTAATTACGTTAAAAACTTGGCAAAACCTGAGACAGTTTTTTGGAAAGAAGTTAAGAAAAAAATAACAGGAATTGTCTTTACAAGGCTTGAATCTTGGGCCTCTCAAGGCGTTCCAGATCTATTATGTTATAATGAAAAAGGTACCTTTTTTACTGTTGAGCTGAAAGTAACTAAGGGAGAACAATTGCGCTTCTCTCCACACCAAATTTCATTCCATTTAACCCATCCCAAGAATAGTTTCATACTTGCAAAAGGCCTCGGTCCTTGTTGCGTGAAACTTTATGAGGGATCAAGGATCTTGGAACTTAAAGAACAAGGCCTGAAGCTTGACGCTTGTTGCTTGGGGCTTGATGCTTGTAGCTTATATTTCAAAAATCTTTAAGCCTGGTGCTTGGAACTTTTATTTTAAAAAAAGAAAAACTACCTCTGGTAGGTCTCACCGAATCGGATTTATGAGAAGGTCTATCCACCAGAGGAATCAAAAGGTCTCTCATTGAGACTGACGCTAGTGCGCCATTACTTTTATTTGAATACATAATAGCATTAGGTCCAGGCAACGCAATGCGCGAAACGTCGCAGCCTGGCGCTTGAAGCCTGGAGCTTGGTGCTTGAAGCTTGTTGCTTGTTACTTGAGTCATTTTGCCTTGCGACAATTTGTCGCATGCTTGGAGCTTGTTGCTTGCTGCTTGGATCCTGAAGCTTGTAGCTCATCAAAAAATTTTTGAGTCTTCTGGACATAGGACCGGGGAAGGGTGCTGTGATCTCTTAGGAACCAGTGGCTTAAATCATTATGATTGATTTTTTTCATTAGTGTTTACCATAAGCTATATTTTTAATGGATTTGTCCCAACATGCTCGGCAGCTGCCGCATTTATTGTCTTGCTTAGGTGCTGGGCAAGTTGCGCCTTCATTTACCACAGTTGATGTCCAAGGCCAAAAAGTTGGCGCTTCACCATCGACTTTGGTCCCTGACATTCTTATAATAAGATTATCAGGGACCATGCTAGGAGGCACAAGTTTTAAAATCTGAGCTTCACGCGTCGGCATCCAATGCTGAACGCTTGGCGTTAACCTACAGACCTTAAAAATTTTTAATAGATGTTTTACGCTCTGAATGTCTCCGGAGTCATGCCATCTAAAAAACTTTGATTTTTTTGAATTGATTTGAGCTGCCATGGCCTGAACCCAAAGCGGGTGACGTATAGCTTCAAGGCGCTTGTATTGTGCTGCTTGCACTACTTTAAACACATAACAGCCTTTAAGAGCGTAGCAGCCATGGCACACTGTGCCTGGGACCTTGGCCAATTTAGAACCAGTTTTGCATTCTTTAGCGGGTAAACCATAGGTGAAGCCCGGCATTTTGGAAGGCTTAGAAAGGCTTCCTGTTATTTCTTTATATGCTTTCATAGTATCCTATTTAATCATTTATAATGGATTTGTCAAGCCAGTCATGATCAAATTCTGGCTTGCCGCTTGTAGTAATTCCAAGATCCTTGGAGCTTGAAGCTCTCAGCTTGTTGCTTGTAGCTTGAAGCTTTTTATTTTTATTAGTTTGCTTTTTAAGCAAAATTTTTAAATCTTTAAAACTATAAACTTTCATATGTTTGTCGCTTGAAGCTTGTGGCCTTTACCCCTGAAGCTAGATAAAGACCACAGCCCATGTTTCTTTTCTCAATATTCGCTGACCAAACGAATATAATGGATCCGAAGTCACGTATGTGTATTTCAGATCTAACTTGGATCCAGCGGTTAAGCGGAACATATCTCATGCCAAACAGGCGGGCTATGCCCAGCACTTAACCACTATATCCAAGTGCTTGGCTGAGATTTACGTTAGTGAACCCTCTCAGCCAAGCTAATTAAGTTAAGGGCCAAACAGCGATGTGAGAACGCTTAACTTAAATAACAATGTATAAACTTTTATTTAAAAAGCTAGTTGACACATTGTCGCAGGGTGCGACATTTTGCCGATTGATTGCAGTAGTGCAAGTAATTTATTATGGGTGCAAACTTAACAAGGAGTATATATGACACAAGATATAAGACTTAATGCTGAAAAAAGAAAAACTTTAGTTCAGCATTATGAAAATCATTTACGAAGTGATGTAAGTAATAAATTTCGTAAGTCAATGATTGAGGCGAAAAAAACTTATGATGAGATGAAACCAAAAGTATTTGAGTTGGCACATCAAGTTGTAAGAGGACATCAACCACAGGAAGATGTGGACACAGTCAAAGCCATGAGAGCAAAGTATGGAGATGACGGCGGAAGAATACATATCGACCATTGTTTTAATTTCATCAATCCTACTATGGAAGAAAACCATTATGGCGAGAGGGAACAAAAACTAAATACAGTTCATATTGATTTTGGTTTGAAAGGCACAGATAGGTATGCTGACCATAGTTTTGCTCACGCATATTTTTATGATGAATTAAAATCAAAAGGATATGACGCTGACTATGCTCTTAAATGGGGGAATGAAAAGAAAAACCCAAGATACTACGAAGAAGAAAGTAAGATTGATGAGTATCTAGGTTTTAATCGGTCTAATGAAAACAATAACAGTACCATTAATTACAAAGAACAATGGAACAATGATTATTCTTTTGAGGTTATTGGCACAAGTTATTGTGGCGAGAGGCAATTCAAAGTTGATGATATCACTCATTCAATATTCAAACAGTTTAAAATTGTTGCTGAAAATGTTTCTAAAACACATGAGCAATTTTTTGAATACTTGAATAAAAAAGTTAAAACTTTTGAACAAGGTATCAAAACTTATACCAAGTACAGTCAAGCAAAAGAGTTATTTGATAAACTTGGAATTGCTTTAAATGAGAGCATTGTCAATGAACAATCATCAATGGCATTATCAGTATTCAGTCCAAGTAATCTCGCTGATATGCTAACTGATAAAGATGATGAGTTTGCAAGTAGGGAAGAAAAGATTGCCTACTACAAAGCATTACAAGCACAAAACTTAAACTAAATATAATTAGTGAGAGGGGTAAAACCCTCTCACACGAAAGGAATATATGAGTGAATATAATTGGTGTCATGGGCCCGAGTGTCATACTTATTCTACACAAGATAGAATAAGAGGTGTAAAAGGAAACAAAGTTTTAAAGACTAGGAAAGTAAAAAGAAGTCAATATGTTAGTCCTCAATCATCTTGGAATTGGTTTTGTAGTCACAGTTGCCAACAAGATTTTTGGAATAAGTATGGCGCACAGATAAGGGCTATTGCACCGAGGAACGAGGCACTTGAAACAAAGGTCAATGTGACGACTGAAACTTATCAGAATTGGAGAGGCGAGGACTATCAGGCCAAAACCATTACAAAGGTAGAGCAACAATAGCTTGGTGCTTGGTGCTTGGTGCTTGTATATTGTATCAAGGAACATGGGGTGCAACCGAAAGTTGCACCCCTTTTTTATTTATTTTACTACTCCCTTTGGAGTGGCAATTAATTGTTTAGTTTCCAAGTCATAGATAGCCCAATCGCCATTCGCTCTTCTATACTTGCCACCTTGGTCAAGGTCTAAATAGATAATGTGGTCTTCTTCGAGTACGCACTTATCTTTGAATGTACCTAATCTAAAAATAGTCTTTTCATGTTTCTTTGCAAAAAAAGAAATTAAAAAAGTTCTATTTTTAATTAGGTTTATTATTTTATCTTTCATATCTTACTATTAACATATAATCCTATATGGTCAATAATAAAAAACACCTGCGACAATTTGTCAAATTTCTTTTTATTTTATTTTAATTATAGTGATTTTATAACTTAACAACGAAAGGAATAAATATGTGGTACTTAATTAGAACAGTTTTTTTTATGTGGTTATTAGTATCATCAATAATATTAACTACTTATGATTACTTTCCTAATGAATTAGGTATAATCTTATCAGTAGGTTTTTTCTTAATGACTGCTGTGTCATTCGCTGATATAATGATTAATGATAGGAGTTAATATGAAAGCAAAATATAAAATAGGCGACAGGGTACAAGTAAAGGACTATGGTAGTGGATATATCTATGACATATGGGAAGAGGGAAAGTATGTCATTGATGTTCAAGATGATTGTGCCGAAGAGGGATATTCGACAAAAGAAATAGAAGAAAAGAATATCCTTGGTTTAGCTAAGATATAACTGCGACAATCTGCACAGGGACAAACTACCATTTAATATGGTAGTTTGTTTCTATTAATGAAAGGATAACATATGAAAATAACATTACCATTTACTATATCTCTTAATATGGAAGAACTACAAACACAGCATTCGCCAATGACTGTGACCAATCCTTATAGTGAAGAGAGTTGCACTTTACCGAGATATGCTGTGAAAGTATATGAGAAGATTAAAGATGCGGAACTAAAGGAAGATTATAAAACAGTTCGTAAGGGAATAGATTGGTTTCAAAAGAATTTTATTGAACAGTATTACACATTATTAGATTAACAAGTCAGCATTTACAATCTTCCTTGCCCACACGCACACGCGTGTGGGCTCCCCCACCCCCACCGATAGAGGTACCAAGTCGATTCCAAATCTAAATTAATGCTTAATCCTTTTTTCTACTAATAACTAAGTAATCTTTAGATTACAGCTTAATATTGCTGGATGTAGATATTTAATGACGGAAAATAGTTTATGGGTCCCATAAGGGTCCCATTTCCTAAAAAATTTTATAAAAAATTTTTACAAAAAATTTAGGGTCCCATACGGGTCCCATTTTCAATAGATTTCTATATAAAAATATGTTATAAAAATTTTAGGTACCATAATTAAACATTATGCTTGATATAAATAAAATAAATCAAATTGCAGATTCGAAAGTACGAAGACAATTAAAATTAGATATTTTAAAGAGTGTACGTAAAAAACAAGAGACTCAGATTAGAACTGATTTCTTAACTTTTGTTAAACATATGTGGCCAGAATTTGTTGAAGGGTCCCATCACAAAGACATGGCGGATGCATTTAATAAAATTAGAAATGGAACTTTAAAAAGACTTATTGTTAATATGCCACCCAGGCATACTAAATCAGAATTTGCTTCTTACTTTTTACCAGCATGGATGATTGGTAATAATCCTCAATTAAAAATTATTCAAGCAACCCACACAGCGGAACTTGCAGTTAGGTTTGGTAGGAAAGCAAAAACACTAATGGATTCAGATGAGTATAAAGAAGTTTTTAAAACAAGATTAAGAGAAGACTCACAAGCTGCAGGACGTTGGGAAACGGAACAAGGTGGTGAATACTTTGCGGTTGGTGTTGAAGGAGCTGTTACAGGTCGAGGTGCGGACTTATTGATTATTGACGATCCACACTCGGAACAAGATGCATATTCTACTACTGCATATGAAAAAGCATATGAGTGGTACACATCAGGACCACGTCAACGTTTACAACCAGGCGCTGCCATTGTTTTGGTTATGACAAGATGGAATACAAAAGATCTAACAGCAAAATTAATTAATGCAGCAGCAAAAGAAGCAAAAGCAGATCAATGGGAAGTAATTGAGTTTCCTGCAATCTTACCTTCCGGAAAACCTATGTGGCCAGAATATTGGAAGTTAGAAGATTTACTTGCTGTGAAAGCTTCCGCAGGAATTGGAAAATGGAATGCACAGTATATGCAAAACCCAACTGCAGAAGAAGGTGCAATCATCAAAAGAGAATGGTGGCGTGATTGGACTAAAGATTATATACCTGCATTGGAACATGTCATTCAGAGTTACGATACTGCGTTCTTAAAAAAAGAAACTGCTGACTATTCAGCGATAACAACTTGGGGCGTGTTCCGTGAGTCTGAAGACTCGGCTGAACAACTCATACTACTCGATGCTATTAAACAGCGAGTGGAGTTTCCTGAATTAAGAAGATTGGCCAAAGAACAATATGACTATTGGCAACCGGAAACCGTACTCGTAGAATCTAAAGCATCCGGACTTCCTCTTACCTATGAACTAAGAGCCATGGGAATTCCTGTAGTTAATTTCTCTCCTAATAGAGGTAATGATAAACATTCCAGAGTTAACTCGGTTGCACCTTTATTTGAATCAGGAATGATTTGGGCCCCTAAAGATAAGGAGTTTGCTCAAGAAGTTATTGAGGAATGTGCAGCTTTTCCTCATGGAGATCATGATGACTTAGTTGACTCCATGACTCAAGCTATTATGAGATTTAGACAAGGTGGATTGATTTCCCATCCAGAAGACTATATAGATGAACCTATAATTAAAAACCCTAAGAAATACTATTGGTAATGACACAAAGACTCACTAGAACCATACCCCCGAAACGCGGACCTAATCCACAAGGGTTGAATGTTCCATTAAAACAAGTTAAACTAATAAATTCAGGAAAAAAATATGGGAACAAAATCAAAAAAATCTGAAATGACACTATCTATTAATCCTATGCAGGATGATTTAGAAAAAATAGGAGTGGGAGCGGCAGCCTTAGGACGTATGGGTGCACCAGTCAAAGCTGTTAAAGAAGCACTTAAAAAAGGTGTTCAAGTGGTTAAAAAAGGTAAGAAAAAAATAGGTGAGAAAATTTATAAAGCTGTTGGGGAAGAATCTAAATTTAATAAAGCATTAATGGATAAACCTAAAAGAACTACGGCAGTAATGGTTGCTGGAGTAGGAGCAGCGAAAAAAAAGAAATGGGATGAAGGTGGATATGATAAAGACATGTCTTCTACGGAAGGATCTTTTTCTAAAGGTGGACTCGTCAGATCAGGCAAACCTAAATTAGCCAAAAAAGGTTGGAGATAATACATGGCAGAAATAGATAAGTCACTTCCTAATGAAGTTACGAAAACAGTAGAGATTGCTTCTCCAGAAGAATCATTACAAGAAGTTATTGATACACAAGAATCGCTTCCTGATCCAGGGAACACGGAAATTACTGAAACCGGAGATGGTGGAGTAGAAATTAATTTTGAACCAGGAGCCTTTAACCAGGCAGAATCGGAAGGACATTTTGATAACCTTGCGGAACTGTTGCCAGAGGAAATATTAATGCCTCTTGGTTCAGAGTTATATGAAAATTATTCTGATTATAAATCATCACGTCAAGATTGGGAAAAATCATACATCACGGGTTTAGATTTATTAGGATTTAAATATGACAATAGAACCGAACCTTTCCAAGGTGCGTCAGGTGCAACTCACCCCGTATTAGCGGAAGCAGTGACTCAGTTCCAAGCTTTGGCGTACAAAGAATTATTACCAGCGAATGGACCCGTACGAACACAAATTATGGGTGTTCCTACCATGGAAAAAGAACAACAAGCTTTGCGAGTAAAAGAATTTATGAATTATCAAATCATGACTCAGATGAAAGAGTATGAGCCTGAGTTTGATCAAATGTTATTTTACTTACCACTATCAGGATCTTCTTTTAAAAAAGTATACTATGATGATTTATTAGGAAGAGCTGTTTCTAAATTTGTACCCGCAGAAGATTTAATTGTTCCTTATTCAGCAACTTCCTTAGAAGACGCTGAAGCTATTATTCATAGAATTAAAATATCAGAAAATGAATTACGCAAACAACAAGTGGCAGGATTTTATCGAGATATTTCTCTAACTCCAGGTTATGATAATGAAACCGATCTAGAGAAAAAAGAACATGAATTAGAAGGTAGAAAAAAAACAGGAAGAAATGAAGATGTATTCACCTTATTAGAATGTCATGTCAATTTAGATTTAGAAGGATTTGAAGATAGAAATGCAGAGGGTGATTTTACAGGAATCAAACTTCCTTACATTGTAACTATTGAAGAAAATTCTAGAGAAGTATTATCCATCCGAAGAAACTATGAAGCAGGAGATATTAAAAAAAGTAAAATCTCTTACTTTGTTCATTTTAAATTTTTACCAGGCCTAGGTTTCTATGGCTTTGGTTTGATACATATGATTGGTGGATTATCCAGAACAGCAACCGCTGCACTTAGAACATTACTTGATGCAGGAACTTTATCTAATTTACCTGCTGGATTCAAAATGAGAGGAATACGAATTAGAGATGATGCTCAGTCTATACAACCTGGAGAGTTTAGAGATGTGGATGCTCCTGGTGGAAATTTACGAGATGCGTTTATGCCTCTTCCTTTTAAAGAACCGAGCCAAACTCTCTTACAGCTTATGGGGGTCGTAGTTCAAGCAGGTCAGCGCTTCGCTTCAATAGCAGATCTGCAAGTAGGAGATGGGAACCAACAAGCGGCAGTGGGTACGACCGTAGCGCTGTTAGAAAGAGGAAGTAGAACTATGTCAGCTATTCATAAAAGAATATACATGGCATTAAAAGAAGAGTTCAAATTACTTGCTCGAGTATTTAAATTATATCTACCAGAAGAATATCCTTACGATGTAGTAGGTGGACAAAAAACTATTAAGCAAACAGACTTTGATGATAGAGTAGATATTATTCCAGTAGCAGATCCTAATATCTTTTCTCAAACGCAAAGAATTAGTTTAGCTCAAACAGAATTACAATTAGCAACTTCTAATCCTCAAATGCATAATATGTATGAAGCATACCGACATATGTATGAAGCATTGGGTGTTAAGGATATTGATAAAGTATTAAATAGACCTGCTCAACCACAACCACTAGATCCTTCCATAGAACATATTCAAGCATTAAATGGACAACCATTCCAAGCTTTCCCAGGACAAGATCATAGAGCTCACATGACTGCTCATTTAAATTTTATGGGAACGAATCTTGCTAAAAATAATCCTGTGATTATGGGTGGATTACAAAAAAATATTTTAGAACATATTTCTTTAATGGCACAAGAACAGGTTCAATTAGAATTTAAAAATGAAATGATGGAAATGCAACAGATGCAACAAGATCCTGCTATGATGCAAGACCCACAAGCTCAACAACAGATGCAACAAATGGTTCAAGATATTGAAGCAAGAAAAGCTTTATTGATTGCAGATATGACAGAAGAATTTATGATGGAAGAACAAAAAATAACTTCTCAATTAAGTAATGATCCATTAGTTCAATTAAAAGCAAGAGAATTAGACTTGAGAGCTCAAGAAAATGAACGTAAGAGAAAGTCAGATCAAGATAGAATCAATCTAGATAAGATGAAAGCTATGATGAATCAGACTACTCAACAAGAAAAACTAGATCAAAATGAAGAATTAGCTAATTTAAGAGCTGATACTTCTATTGAAAAAACAATACTAAGTAAAACCATCCCAAGTGTGGATAGAAGAGGAGGAATGTAATGAAAAAAGGTCAAAAAAAAGTAGCAAAAGTAATGCGGGAGTTTAAAAAAGGTAAACTTCACAGTGGAAAATCTGGAAAAATTGTGAAAAACCCAAAACAAGCTATTGCAATTGCTTTATCTGAAGCTAAAATGTCCAAGAAGAGGAAAAAATAAATGAAAAAAAACACAAAAATGCCTAAATGTGGTTATGAAGTGGGAGCACCTGAGGGTGGCAAAAAAATTGCTACACCTAAAGCTGGTGAAAATCCAAAAGTAACTGTTAAAGGTACTAAAACTTTAAAAAAACAAACTGCAACTTGGTACTAAGTTATGTTTCCATGGAGTTTAATAGGCTCTGGAGTCAAGGCCGCAGTAGAAATTTATTCTAACAAGAAAAAATCTGAAATCGCTATGTCAGAAGCAGCATTATTACATGCTGAAAAAATGAAACGTGGTGAGATTGAATATACAGGTAAAATCTTTGAATCACAAAAAGGGGATTGGAAGGACGAATTCATACTCATTGTTCTATCATCACCATTATTTTTATTAGCATATTCTGTATTTGCAGAAGATGAAAAAATTTCTCAGAAGCTAGACTTGTATTTTGAGAAATTACAAGGTATGCCTTGGTGGGTGACTGGACTTTGGATTTCCGTAGTGGCTGCCGTGTATGGAATCAAAGCAACAGATATCATTAATACAAAAAAAGGAAAATAAATATGTTAAAAAAAATAAAAAATAAACTTTGTAAATTAGTTTGTAAAATATTCGGAATTACACCATGTATATGTAGTCATGAATGCAACTGTAAAAAGGAGAACAAATAATGAAAAAGAAAATGATCAAAGAATATGGTGGCAAAGAAAAATATAAATCTAAAGCCGCTATGAAAAAACATGAGAAAAAAGAATCTAAAAAAATGGAAGCCCGTGAAAAATATAAAATGGGTGGAAAAGCCAAAGGGAGAAAGTGCTAATGGCTACAAAAAAGAAACCTGGTCTTTGGGCCAATATCAATAGAAGAAAAAAACTTGGTATTTCAAGACCTAAATCTAAATCAACCATTTCAGCTAAAGCATACGCTAACATGAAGAAAGGTTTTCCTAAAAAGAAAAAATGATAGCTAAAAAAGGATATGGTAGAGCATTTTTATCTAGAGGATCAAAAGCTATTTTTGATGAATTAGAATCAAAAGTTCCTTTTCCCAAAGGACAAAAAGTTCCTACCAAATTAGCTAAAGGAGGAAAGGCAACTCCTGCGTGGCAAAGAAAAGAAGGTAAATCAGAATCCGGTGGATTAAATAAAAAAGGTATTGCATCTTATAGAAGAGCAAATCCTGGTTCTAAATTATCTATGGCTGTTACTACCAAGCCATCTAAATTAAAAAAAGGTTCTAAAGCAGCAAATAGACGTAAGTCTTTTTGTGCTAGAATGAGTGGTATGAAAAAAAGATTAACTTCTGCTAAAACGGCAAGGGATCCTAATAGCAGAATAAACAAATCCCTAAGAAAGTGGAATTGTTAAATGGATGTAACCGAGTTTCTTTCGAAACTAAGAAAGATATTAAGAGATAACTACCAACAAATAGGAGAGAACTTTCTCGCTGGTGGTGTTGACAATATGGAAAAATACAAGTATTTGTTAGGACAGGCACATGCCTACCAATACGTAGATCAGGAAATCTCTAACCTGCTAAAACCAAAGGAGCAAAAAAATGACGGAGCAAAAGCAGACGACAATGTCGTCAAGTTCGACGGAAGTACCAAAGATTAAATTAGCACTTCAAGAAAAATACGAACAACAAAAAGAAGAAGAAATAAATAAGCATAACGCTATTAAAGAAAAAGAATCTTCTAAACTTCCACAACCAACTGGTTGGAGAATGTTAGTTTTACCTTTTAAAGCAAAACCAAAAACAAAAGGTGGAATTTATTTATCAGACGAATCCATAGAAAGATCTCAAGTTGCATCTACTTGTGGTCTTGTTCTTGCTATGGGACCTCATTGTTATGACAAGGAAAAATTTCCTGAAGGTCCTTGGTGCAAGAAGGGGGATTGGGTTATCTTTGCAAGATATGCAGGAAGCCGAATTCTTATAGATGGCGGGGAGGTTAGACTTCTGAATGATGATGAAGTCTTAGCAACGGTGAAAGACCCCGAAGATATCTTTCATCAATTTTAACCATAACATAGGAGATAACTATGCAAGAAGAAAAAACAGTAGACATAGATACTTCAGGTCCAGGAGCCGAGATTGAATTAGAAACTCCCAAATCAGAACTAGAGGTATCCCATGAAACTACAGACAGTAAGGAGTCCGTTGACGCATCTGAGAAATTGGATGAGCAGTCAAATGTTCAAGCTAGCGAAGCAGGAACCACGGACCAGGAACAGAAAGAATCTTCAGAAGAAGATAATGAAAAAAAGAAAGAATTAGATGACTACTCAGAAGGAGTAAAAAAGAGAATTGCTAAGTTAACTAAAAAAATGCGTGAAGCAGAAAGAAGAGAACAAGCTGCTATAGATTACGCAAAATCAGTATTGACAGAGCAAGAGACTTTAAAAGGACGTTTAACTAAATTAGATACAGGATATGTGTCTGAAATGGAAAACAGAATTAAGTCTTCCAAAGAAGCAGCGATTGCTAAATTAGCCAAAGCAAGAGAAGATGGTAATTTAGAATTAGAAGTTGCTGCACAAACAGAGATTTCAAGATTAGGTTATGAAGAAGCAAGGCTTTCTGAAATAAAATCTAGACAAGAAACTCAAATTGAGACTCCGGTACAAACCAGACAATCTCAATTACAACAAGAACCAGTGGATACAGTAGATCCTAAAGCACAATCTTGGGCTCAAAAAAATCCTTGGTTTAACACGGATAAAGTAATGAAAAGCGCTGCTATTGCAATACATGAGCAGTTAACTGAAGAGGAAGGATATGATCCTAGATCTGATGAATATTACACAGAAATAGACAAAAGAATTAGACTTGAATTTCCTCATAAATTTGGTAATAATGAGACACAAAATTCGACAAGGGAGAAACCTACTCAAGTAGTTGCTTCTGCATCTAGAAGTAGTAAACCAGGTCGCAAAACTGTGAGACTCACGCCATCACAAGTAGCAATTGCTAAAAAATTAGGTGTGCCACTTGAACTTTATGCGAAACAATTAACCACGAAGGAGTAAATGCATATGGAAAATAAAAATATAAAAGAAGCTTCTCGTGCGAGTCAAACTAGAGATAAAACATCTCGACCTAAAGTTTGGACTCCACCGTCATCTTTAGACGCACCACCTGCGCCAAATGGTTTTAGGCATAGATGGATAAGAGCAGAATCAATGGGCTTTCAGGATTCTAAAAATATCGCTGGAAGATTAAGATCAGGTTACGAATTAGTTCGTGCTGATGAATATCCAGATTCAAATTATCCAGTTGTCGAAGACGGAAAATACGCTGGTGTAATCGGAGTTGGCGGCCTAGTGCTGGCTAGGGTACCGGAAGAGGTTGCAAAATCAAGAGCTGAATACTATGCAAAACAAGGTATTGAGCAAGATCAAGCAGTAGACAACGATCTCATGAAGGAACAGCACCCAAGTATGCCTATCAATGTTGATAGACAAACTCGTGTAACTTTTGGTGGCTCTAAGAAAAGTTAATTTTTTAACAATTCAGAACCCCAATTAAACTTAAAACTTAGGAGTAAAAAACTATGGCAAATAAAGACGCTGCTTTCGGTTTAAAACCGATTGGCAAAGTTGGTCAGAATAGAGACGCTCAAGGTTTAAGTGAATATAGTATTGCAGCTAACGATAGCTCTACTATCTATTTCCAGGATCCAGTTAAAGCAACTGCGGCAGGAACAATAGATGTAGCAGCGGTAGGTAGCGTACTATTAGGTTCACTAAACGGTGTATTTTATACTGATCCTACTACAAAAAAACCTACGTGGGCAAACCACTATTCGCAAGTAAACGCTTCGGATATTGTTGCTTTCGTATCTGATGACCCTTATGAAAGATTCGAGATTCAATCGGATAACTCAGCTGCTTCGGCACAAACTGATGTATTCATGAATTACGACATCTTGTACACAGCAGGAAACTCAGCTAACTTTGTTTCAAAAGTAGAGTTAGATGATTCAACTACTAGTACTGCAAGTGGTCAATTAAAAGTAATTGGTGTTTCTAAAGATCCAGACAATAATGATTTAAGTTCTGCGAACGTAAATTTTGTTGTTGAAATCAACGAACACTTCTTAAAATCAACAGCAGGCGTATAATAGGAGAATAAAATATGGCTATATCACGTTCACAACTAGTTAAAGAACTAGAGCCAGGATTGAATGCACTATTCGGCCTGGAATACAAACAATACGAAAACCAACACGAAGCTATTTACACTAAAGAAACTTCGGACAGAGCTTTTGAAGAAGAAGTAATGTTATCAGGTTTTGCTTCAGCGCAAGTTAAATCTGAGGGTTCTGGCGTAGCTTTTGACAATGCTCAAGAGACTTACACAGCTAGATACACTCACGAGACTATCGCTTTAGCATTCGCAATCACTGAAGAAGCGATTGAGGATAACCTGTATGACAGATTAGCTTCTAGATATACAAAAGCGTTGGCTCGTTCAATGGCGCAAACTAAACAAGTTAAAGCTGTTAATCCTTTAATTCAAGGATTACCAACTACTGATAACTTTGATTCAGGTGATGGTGTTTCTTTATTTAACACTTCTCACCCAACAATCGCTGGTACAGTAGCTAACACTTTAGCAACTCAAGCGGACCTTAACGAAACTTCATTAGAGCAGTGTTTAATCGACATCGCTGCAATGACAGATGAGAGAGGTCTTAAGATCGCTGCAAAAGGAATGAAAATGATTATTCCTTCTGAACTTCAGTTCACTGCAGAGAGATTAATGAAGTCTGCTAACAGAGTTGGAACAGCTGACAATGATATCAATGCTATCAGATCTATGGGAATGTTACCGCAAGGTTATGTGGTTAACAATTTCTTAACAGACACTGATGCGTTTTACATCATTACAGATGTGCCAAACGGAATGAAGTACTTTGAGAGAGCACCTATCTCCACTAAAATGGAAGGTGACTTTGATACTGGAAACGTTAGATACAAAGCAAGAGAGAGATACTCTTTTGGTGTTTCTGACTTTAGAGGTATCTTTGCTTCTGAAGGTGCTTAATTTTTAAGCATTATTTATTTAAAGGGAGGCCTTTCGGCCTCCCTTTTTTTATGATAGAAAGATAAAACCATGATGAAAAACTTCTTAGTAAAAATCAATGCATACGGATATAGAGCCAATTTTAATATTGAAGCCTTAGATACACCTAAAGGTATTGAATCCGCTATCCTTGACAAAATAGGAAAAAAAGATATAAAGTTTACTCCTAATGGTACCTCATCTAGAGTATGCCATTTAACCTACGAGGAGATTGTAAATGGAGAACAATCACATCAAGGATCTTTACAAGACAAAAAGATCGCTTGAGTTAGAGTGGGAGCAGGATCATATTAATCATGGTAAATATACTATTAATATGGTTAGGATTGATGAAGAGATTAAAAAAGTTATCAGTCATATCAAAGTGGCTGAAGCTAAAGAAGCTTTTCACCAAGTAAAAATAGAATCCGCTGCTTCTGAATTTTCTATAGCTGGTTAAGTAAACCAAGCTATTTATCGCTGGAATGCGTTTTCCTTATAAGGATATCTTGCACTTCACTAAAATTTAGTCTATAAAATAACAACTATACATAAATATTCTGCATAGACGAGTATAGTCGACGGCCTAGAGACTATGTGGAATTAACTAGGAGGATAATATCATGGCAAATACAACTTTTACAGGTCCAGTAGTAGCTCTTAACGGGTTTATTGGTGGTCCTAATCCAAACAAAGGTGACACAGAGCAAGGTGGAGCAACTCCATATGCTTATACAAATGTTACTACAATCACAAGTTCAGCAGGAGTTTTAAAAGCTACAGAAAATGAAGGTGTATGTGTATACACTTCAGACTGTATTTCTTCAGCAGCTGGATATGTATTTTCAAATGGAACTACTTGGAAGCAAATGAATGCTCCAGCTAGTGATATTGATAATACATAATAATAAAATTATAGAAGCTCCTTCGGGAGCTTCTAAATAAGGAGAATACAAATGGGATCATTTAAAGGTGATATACAAGCAACTAGAGTTGCAGGTGCTACATCTAATGTAGTAGTAGCTCCAGCGGTTAGATTACGTGGAATTATTATCGCAGGATTAGCAACATCTGGTATTGTTGAATTAAAAACTACTAGTGCTACAGGAAGTACATTATTTACAGCGGATGTTCCGGCAGGTGATGTAATTAATTTTTCATTTCCTGAAGATGGAATTTTATTTCCAAAAGGAATTTACGTTTCTACTTTTACTGTTGCATCAGTAACTTTACTAACTGACAAATATTCAGGTCCAGGTTTAACAGCAGGGTAGGAGTCTATAAATGGCTAACACTACTTCGGGCACATATACTTTTGACAAGGATTTCTCTATAGATGAAATTATAGAAGAAGCTTATGAAAGAATTGGACTACAAGGAAATTCTGGTTACGACATAAGAACAGCTAGAAGATCTTTAAACATAATGTTTCAAGAATGGGGAAACAGAGGTCTTAATTTTTGGGAAGTAGGAAATAATTCTATTACATTAGTACAAGGTCAATCTGAATATGTAATGTATCGTTCGCCAAGCGATGGTACTTCTAGTACTACAGCTATTTATGGAGTGTCAGATGTATTGGAAATGGTTTATAGAAACTCATCTAGCGTTGATTTTCCTTTAACTAAAATTGATCGATCTACTTATCAAGGTTTATCTTCTAAAACACAACAAGGAACACCTACTCAATATTTTGTACAACGATTT
>Ga0208898_1000429_pt1 | contig 32710 bp, 46 predicted proteins | sample VirMetDEL_Mar_4_FD_184513 | JGI IMG/M metagenome (GOLD analysis project Ga0208898, IMG submission 184513) | Aqueous microbial communities from the Delaware River and Bay under freshwater to marine salinity gradient to study organic matter... | ecosystem: Environmental > Aquatic > Marine >... | reverse complement strand
CGTCGCTGTCACTTAAAGCCGCAATGCGCCGATCCAGCCCCTGCTCTAGCAGTTCATCTGCCAGCGCAGACATTGAGCGATGCGATGATACGTCAAGAACGAACCGCAGCTTGTCAACTGTGTCGCTCCTGAGCCGTAACATTTGGTTTTTTATCCCAGCCATTTCAATGGTTTACCTTTTTTCAATAAAAAATGTTATTTAGTACTTGTAACACAGTTATAGAATTGTTAAATAGTTATTAGTCACTAGTAATCAAAGGGAGACGACAAATGGCTAGAGACACCAACCACATCGAAAACCGCGACGCTTGGGAACGCGGGCGTGACGCCGCTATTAAAGCTAATGCGTCTATTGGGCGCAACAAGCGTTGGATCGCCGAGGATGAGACGCGCAAAGAAATTGAGCGTTTTGTGGCTGGTGGTGGTAGCGATTTTATCGCTGATATGCGCGACGCGTTGCATGAGTGGGGCAGCCTGACAGAAGGCCAAGAGGCTGCTGTTCGCAAAATTATGGCACGCGAAGAGCAGCGTGAAGCCGAGCGTACCGCAGAATGGGAAGCCGCCGCAGATTGCCCTGCCGGTCGTGTCGAGGTTTCCGGCGTTATCATCTCAACTGACATCCGCGAGACCGCCTTTGGCAGCCAGTGGAAAATGCTGGTGCGTGATGACAGCGGCTTTAAGGTTTGGGGTTCTATCCCATCAAAGCTGCATGAGCCTGCCGAGGAAAATGGCGAGTGGCTTACCGGCCAAGCTATGAAGGGCAAGCGCGTGTCGTTTGTTGCGGCTGTTGAGCCTAGCAAAGACGACCAAAAGTTCGGATTTTTTAAACGGCCAACCAAAGCCAAGCTAGAGGACTAAGCCAATGACCACATACATCGCTTACTATCGTGTATCAACTCAGCGCCAAGGCCAGTCAGGTCTTGGCCTTGAGGCGCAACGCGCAGCCGTCGCCGGTTACAACATCGTCGCTGAGTATACTGAGGTCGAGAGCGGCAAGAAAGCCCAGCGCCCACAGCTTGCCGCCGCACTGGCCGAGGCCAAGCGCACTGGCGCGACGCTGCTGATTGCCAAGCTCGACCGCCTAGCGCGTAACGTTCACTTTATCACCGGGCTGCTCGAAGCTAACGTGCCAATCGTCTGCGCCGATATGCCGGAAGCAGACCGCACGTTCTTGCAGATGGCTGCTGTGTTCGCCGAATGGGAAGGCCGCAAGATCAGCGAGCGCACCAAGGCCGCACTAGCTGCTGCCAAGGCGCGCGGCGTCAAGCTCGGCTCGCCCAACCCTGCCGCTGCTGGCCGTGCGTCAGCGGCCAAGCGCGTGGCGCGTACTAACGTCGTTGCCAAGCAGGCAATGCCTATCGTCTCGGTGCTGCGTGAGGCTGGTGCCTCACTACGCACCATCGCCGCCAAGTTAAACGAGGCGGGCATTCCAACAGCACTGGGCGGGCAATGGTACGCCAGCACCGTGCGCAATCTAATGGGAGCAAACTAATGGTTAAAGACGCAATCGGAATGTTGTTTGTGACGGCGTTTGCCATCACGTTTTTTACTAACTTTATCACCACCGAATACAACGTGTGGGCTTTGATGGTTAAACTAGGGGGTGCGGGATGATTGTTTATCTTGCGACCAATACGGTCAACGGTATGCAGTATGTTGGCATAACTACCAGATCATTGAAGGATAGAAAACGCGGGCATCTTTCTTCAGCAAAAAAAGGAAAGGGTTTAGAAGGTACTTTTCCAAATGCTGTACGAAAATTTGGTTTTGATAAGTTTACTTTCAAAATAATTGACCGCGCATCATCTGTTGAAGAACTAAAAGAAAAAGAAGAAATTCACATTACGCGCCTTATGACTTTAACCCCTAACGGTTACAACCAAAATAAGGGCGGCGCACTTGCCGGTCTTAACGGCGGCCATCCTATCTCAATCAATGGAATAGTTTATTCCAGCAAAAGAGAAGCTGCATACGCATTTGGTTTGTGTGAAGGCCAGCTATCAGCCCGATTAAACAAAGGCTGGACAATAGATCAAGCTTGCGGAATTAAAGGACACCCAGATGGGCGCAGTTGGATCAAACTAAAAGTCGGCGACAAAAGCTTTGAAAGTTTTAGGGAAGCTTGCCAACATTTCGGAGTAAATGAACGAACAGCTTTAACTAGATATAAAAAAGGATATCCCTTGGAAAAGGTGTTTTGCAAAAAAAGTTACAAGGGCATTAAAACGGTTGTTGAGGGGAAAACCTTTCCCAATCGTGTGGAAGCCGCCAAGGCATACAACATTGACGTAGGGTTATTAAATAAAAGATTAGGTTACGGCTGGACGATTGAACAAGCCGTAGGTCTTGAAAACAGAAGATGAGAATAAATCACAAGGAGCAAACTAATGGTCGGAAAACTTACACCGGATAATCAATTGAGCGCGAGCAAAGCGCCCGCTTTGCTGAACGCATCACCGTGGGAAACACAGAACGAATTGCTTGAGGCAATGATTAGCATTGACGAAGGCAACCCGCCAAAGTGGATACCGCAGAATGAGCCAATGGAACTGGGCGATTTCTTTGAGCCGCTCATATTGCAAAAGGCCGTTGATAGGCTCGGCCTGACCAATTCCGAGCTAGACATCACCGTGCCATATCAGCACGACCACCTGCCGCTGGCGGCCAGCCTCGATGGTACCGCCGTTGGGAAAGGCTCGGTCATAGCCAACTGGGATAAGGGTATCTATGTGCCTCAAGGCGGGGTAATTGACATTGAGGGTATCGGCGTCCTTGAAGCCAAGCTGACTAGCGCACGGCCAGAGGAAATACCAGCACCGCACAGAGGCCCGCTGCAATTGCAGGCGCAGCTAATGTGTACCGGCTACAAGTGGGGCTGCGTCGCCGTGCTGTATCAAAGCACAACGCTGCGACTGTTTGTCTATCAGGCTGATGAGGTTGTGCAGCGCCGCATCCGCGGGGCGGTTATTGATTTTGAAAATCGCCGAAAAAATATGGACAAGTACCCGGTCGTGTCACCGGCTGATGGGGTGGCGGCATATGGCAGGGTCGACGCAGACGCACCGCCCATCGAGCTAGAAGGCGACGATGCAATGTGGGTTGACCATTTGATGACGGCCAAGGCCAACAAGGCGATGGCCGAGCGCGAGATCGACATTGCCACCGCTGCCATAATGGACAAGATGGGCAGTCACGACACGGCCTTTGCATCGGTGGGCAATCGCCGGGTGCAGGTCAAGTGGCCGACACGCAAGATGCGCGCCCAGCCTGAGAAGGTCGTGCCAGCAAAGCCTGAGACTGTCATGCGCCAGAAAACCCTAACGCTAAAGGAGATCGACTGATGGCTAAACAAAATGGCCCAAGGCGCAAGGAAAGCTCTTGGAAGCCGGTTGTGGACGCGGTGGCTGCTTACCACCGCCACAACGGCTACGGCCCGACAGTGAGCGAAATAGCCTATGTTGTTGGGCGATCAAGAACAGCCGTCAGGTTTCAGTTGGACAAGCTGATAGAGGATGGCATCATAACGCACACGCCCGGCAAGATCAGAACGATCAGGGTGGTGGAATAGATAAGGGGGCGAAAGCCCCTTTATTTTGTTAAGCCTTTTACTTTTTCTACAGTTCTGAGGCCGCCTAAACCAAGCATCCCCAAAAGCACAGTCATCAGGCTATCCATATCAAACGCCGGTAACTCAGGCGCTTCCACGCCAGCATAAGAAAAACCAAAGATAGTTATTGGGGCTAAAACAAAGTGCCATATCATCGCAAAGCTCAGGCCCCAGCCAAGGAAGGGTCGCCAACCCGCCACAAAAATACTGCGATGCTGCGCCTCCATCTTGTTAATTTCTAGCTGACCCTTGGCAAGTTCTTGCGCGTGGTTCTGTGCCATCGTGGCAACCTCATGCGCGAGCCTTGCCTTCTGATCCTTGTCCTCAATGAACTTATCCAGCAGGCCGGTGACTGGCCCTATCAATGCTTGTATCATTTCTTTGTCTCCGAGTTTAGAAACACGGCCAGTGATCCTGTCATTGCACCAGTGACCACACTAATCAGGCTGGCCTGTTGTGTCGATAGGTCTGGTTGGGATAGCGCCCACTCGATGCAGCGCACATAAACCACCGTCATCGTAAAGATCATCAGGCGCGGGATGATCTTGTATTCTAGCAGCGCCTTGCTCATCCCCAATACGCCTTTGGTTTGTTTCTCTTGTTGATGCGTTTCTTGTGTACGCCGGGACGGCGAACCCGCTTCCGTTCGAGACGTACATTTTCAATCTTCTTTGCCATCAGCCAGCGCCCTCATTCGTTTGACCAAACGCTCCGAGCGATTGGGCAGTTGACGCGCCCACTTGCTGTCGAGCATTTCCAGCGCAGCCCCAGCCCAGTCACGCGCATCAACACAACGCTTCATGCCTTTAAAGCGCTTCATCGTGGGCAATCCCATATTAAACATCATGTTAGCGATGATGCGCTGTGCCTCTTCTGGTAGCTCGCTGAAATCCTCATATAGCCTGTGACAATCCTCGCGCACAATGGCGATGTCCAGATCAAATAGCTGCTTCATGCGGCGCTCAGTAATCGTGTAGCCCTCTGGCTTGCCGTGTTCTGTGTCGCCCTCAATGATACGATGGCCGACGCCAACAGTAAGATAGCCAGCCGTGCATTTGTAAATGTCGAGCCTCATACCCTCATCAGCAATTAGCTCATCGCGTAGCTTTTCGATATCCATTACCGCCTCATCTCCAAAACGTGATTAACCGCTTTAGCCCAGCTATCAATCTCCGCTTCAAGTGTAAAGCGCGTCGGGGACACGCGCATAGATCGTTGGCAGATTGGGTGCGACATGAACAAGCACCGGCGGGCATTGGGGGAAACAAGGCACAGAACATCGTAATCACTCGGCTTTGGTAAATGTTTTGTTTTGCAACCGTGACCCAATTGGAAATGGTGACGCGGAGATCGACCATCTTTATTAGACAAAAGATTAGCAGTCTTCGCTTGCACTCTGATAAAGTCATGCGTTCCATTCCACGCCACCAAATCCACTCGATCTTGCTGCGCCATAGAGACGCGCCAGCCGAGGCCCAATATTGCGGCAGCGGCGATGTATTCGCCAATCAGCCCGGTTGTTGTTTCGCTCATGTAAGGCCGATAGCTTTCGCCGTTGACACCATTATTGTTACAAACAAACCTACCACAACTAGCACCAACAAGAAAATAGCCAGACCTATTTTTACGTTTTCAATGGCCTCATCGTGCGCGATGGCCGCAGCCTTGGCCGCTGCAAGGCGAGCCTCTTTCTGCTCGCGCAAAGCCTGATTGTGGTGGTTGATAATCTCTTGCCACGTCGACGGCTGATCCGCTGGTTTAGGCCAGCGCATATTGATCATCGTTGCGATTTGCTGCATCTCTTCGTTGAGCCGCTTTGCCTCAAGCACCGCGTCGATGCTTCCCTTAAAGCTAACGTCGCCAACCCCGGCCTGCTTGTTTCGTTCCTCGTTCAGTTTCTTTTGCGCCGAGAATAGTGTGCCGATCTGCTCGCCAAGATCAGCCACAGATTGCACATCATTAACCCGCGCCTTGATAAAGGCTATGGCATTTGAGGCGGCGGTTACTGCCGCTATCGCTGTGGTAATAGGCTCCATTAGGACAGCATTCCTTTCCTGAGCGGCAGGCACTTGTAAGATTTGGCGATTAGGTCGCCGGGCAGTTCGCCAATGTCCTGTGCCATCTCATGCACTCGCTCAACGCAAGCCTCATAGCTAGGCCAAGGGCCGCGAAAGTCATGTAGCTCAATGCAATTTTGTGGAGCGCTTAAAGAGCAGGCCAATACAATAGCCTTAAACATCGTCCTGTCGACCAGTCAACCGCTTGACGGTCTCGGTCTCCCAGATACGAAGAAGCCACCAACCCAACGCGACCAGCGCAGTAATCTCAGGCAACGCCTCAAAGAACGCGCCTATCGTAATACCGCCAGCCGCCATATCCGCAGTTGTTTTGGTTTCTTCGGTCATAGGTCACCTATGCGTAAGGGCTGTCACCACAAGCAGCAGGCCAAGCAGCCTTTAACTCAGCAATGGTTGTTGCGCTGTTACCGGCAGTCGGTGCGTCACGCAAGATTTGCTTTGTTGCTACGATTGCTGTGGTGTCTGCGCTTGTTTCTAGTGCTTTCATATAGTCTGTGTCCAATGCCTCAAGCAAAGGTGCGCGGGCTTCACGGATTTTGTCAGCAAAGATTTCCTTTGCCTTGGTCAAGTCCTCGCTAATCACGTTGCCTGACAATACCCAAGCACCGCGAAAGTCACGGTTAGCCGGAACGGTTGCAGTTGAAGCGTCAATCTGATTACCGTCCTTATCTACGATGTAAGTTGTAACAGCCATTATAATCTCCTAAGCGGCTAAGTTTAGTTCATCAGATATGCGCCAAGAATTGCGCCATTCTCTAGTCTGCGGTAATTGTTCCTTGCGGCATATTACCATCTTCGGCTTGTTGCCGGTATCCCAATTCTGCCAGACGTGCTGTGGGATGTCCTTCTGAATTAGGTATTCGATTGCTTCTTCTTCAGTCATAGCTGGCATTGGTTCAGTCTCATGCAGCAAGTAACCTCTGGTGTGCTTCTTAAAGTCAGGCTGCGCCTCGTCCTTTGCCAGTTCCCAGTAGACCCACACCGGAGGGAGGATGTTTCCGGCAAGCGCACAGGCCATCCAGTTTGGGTCTGCAACGAGGATTTTAGCGCACTCATCAACGCTGTCCTCATAGACAACCCGATAGTCTGACTGCACACCCTCTAGGTTTTCTTTTGCCCAGCATAGGCGGTCAAATAGGTGTGTGCCTTTGAAATCTGGTGTCTGGGTCATCAGGCGAGGTCTCCGTGTGTTGTGGTGTAAACACCCTCTAAGTCAACACCATTCACACCGACAGTGTGTCCTGTCGTTGCAACGTTGTATAATGCGTGTGCAAAAAATCCCACACTATCATAACCACTTGATTGAGGTGCGTGTGCAGAGCTTGACATAGCGTTACTGTATGCGTAATCACTCCGCCCTGTTCCCGCATCAGTGACACTGGCAATGTTGAAACTGTCAGCAATGTCGTGCGTTGAGTTCTGGTCATTATTACACCACACCTTCGCACTACCATTCACAACGTATTCTGTTGATAGGCTACCTGCGGTGCTGTGTTCCAGCGTATCTGCTATAATTTTTCCAGCCATTTTATGCTAAGTCTCCGTGCAAATTAAAGCCATTTTCAGTGGAATCGTAAATGCTTCCACCACCACCGCCTTGATAACGGCTAGAAAATTGAAATGCGGATGTCGTCTTAGTATCGGCAATATTTGCAGTTAAAGTGTAAGCATAACCTGTATCGGAACCATCTGCCCTTGCAAATCCCGTAATGCCATAAGTTGTGTTTCCCATCGCACTGAAAATCCCGACTGCGTGATTGCCGGTGCTGTTATCTGTAAATGAAGACGTATTTAAGCTGTCAGTAATTGCAGATGCACTGGTGTTTGCCCAAACCTTCGCCAGCCCCTGCTGCAACTGCATAGTCGCCGCACCACCTTCAGAGGTCACTGTGATGTCACCAGCGGAGGTTTTGCCAGTGAGGGTGTCTACTTTTATCTCACTCATGCTAGGTCTCCGTGTGCTGCGTTCATATTTCTAACATCTTCTAACGCACTTGGGCTGTGCGTTAGTACAGCCATTTGACTTGTTGTGTGTTGGGAAAAATTTACAGTTGCCAATCTGTTAAGAGAAGTTGTAAAAACATTTGATGTTTGAGTAGGGCGAACAGAAAAGGTGCTTGTAACACCGAACCTAAAATTTCCTGTAGCAGCGTCTGTAGTGCTTGATATTCCAAACGAATCTTCATTAGTGCTGCCCCCTTCGTTTGAAACCCAAGCCTTCGCCGCACTCTGCTTAGTCAGCGTGACAGGACTTGTGCCATCGCTGGCTACTAAGGTGTCTACTTTTACTGTACTCATATCACACCACCGTCCAAGTTTCGCCTGTGCCGACTGTCACAGTCACGCCGCTGGCTATAGTGATTGGCCCTGCCGACATAGCGTTTGTGTTGTCTGAAATTGTATAATCAGCGTTTACGCTTTGTGCGTTCTGATAAATTGGCACATTGCCGTCAAGTGTCAAAGGCTCCCTAACATTGAGAGTATTTAAGACAATATCCCTGCCAATATACTGCATCAGGTTATCTCCATAATACTCAATGTCGCGTCAATCTTAGCAGATGTGCCACAGTCAATCTTAACAATGTCGCCAGTCTGCAAGATGTATTTGTTGCCGCTCATTAACTCTAATGATGCGCCAGCTAAGATAGGAACGTCTTTGATAACGCTGACTGTCTCGTTGGTTTCAACATCAACGGTTGTAGACACAATTTGCACTGTGGCTGTAACTGATGTTGTGTCGATGTTTGCCAGTGTCAGGCCAATGATAACCGTGGTTGTCGCAGCCGGAACTGTATAAAGCGTGTCAGGCGTACCAGCACTGGCTGGCATAGCCCCATTAGTCTTGAGTTTGAAGGTGTTAGCCATTTTACTATCCTAGTGCTATTGCCAATGCTGTGGCAGTATCAGCCGCCACGCTCTCAATCAACGCAGTCTGCGCCGCCGAAATATTTACAAACAAATCATAGTTTGCGCTGTTTATGTTTGTGCTTAATGGCAGCGAACCGCTTGATGTGTGTATGGTATTAACGCGGTAAATGTCTTGATTAGTTGTATCAACCACCAAGTCACCAGCCGCATAGTCAACGCCCGCCGCCCAATTGCCTCTGAAATCGCCAGCCGTAGTTGTGGCGATTGGGTTGCCGTTGCTGTCAAACGCTAGAAACTTTAGCGCCCGGTCAGCCTTGGCTGGCAGGGTCATGTCAACGACGCCGCCATCCTCAACCAGTGCAGGGTCATAGACCGGGGCGCGTAGGCCGCGCTTGTTTTCCTCTGCCACTTGCTGATCGAAGATTGTCAGCGCGTCAAGCTGCTCGTTGAGGCTCGACGCCAGCAAGTCACCGGCTGTCACAAAGTCTGTGACGCGCTCAATGTCACGCGCCCCAACAATGACAATCTGATCTGAGGCTGTCGGCGTTGACGGTACGCTGCTGCCAGTGACAATGTTGACGCTGCCAGTGCCGTTGGCGTTGATCGTCACAGTGTAATCTGTGGTGATCGTCAGGCTGGTCGCGTTAAAGTAAACGGCCAAATCGTCCTGATCTAAAATCTCAAACGAAAACGCATACGGCCCAAGCCCGGCTGACCCGGTGAACACGACGCGGCGTGTAATTGCGTTAATATTGTAATCAGCCATTTTGGTGCCTCATATGATTGCTGAGATTATACATCATTTTATCATCCCTGATAAGGACGGTTTTTCTGCGTTATCTGGCGCTGTTAATTTTGGAAAACGGCGCTTGTTTTTTTGCTTTGCCAGCTTTTCCGCAAATTCTGGAAACTCAATTTCTGAGCCAAACAGACCATACTCTGACAAATCTTCTGGAACCAGAGCATATTCAAACAGGCGAGGGTCAGCTTCATTTTCAGACCTAGCGCCAAACATTCTGATCTGCGCAATCTTGCGATATTGTCCCACAATGTTATTAACCATTGAACGCATATCGCCAATAGCTAACTCTGTGCCAGAAAACTCAGCATCATCCATCATTTCATTCATTGTGGCGTTGATGTTTTCTTTCATCGTCATGCCATCAATGACAATCTCTTTTGCGTAAAGGGTCTTATACCGAGCCTCAATCTCTGGCGGTATTTTGATGCCGTCAAATTTTCTTTGTGCCGGTGGGATTGCGTGATGGATTGCGTCGAGAAACTCTTTGGTTTCATCGTGTTCACCAAACGTCATAGACAATGGCTGCCAAGCTGGCGCATTTGTCATGCCAATAGGGTCACCATAATCATCTAGCTTGATAGGCACATCCTTTGAATATACTGGAATGCGTGAGCGCCACCTGTTGTAAGCCTCACCCAAACCAACAAGGGCATCAGGGAAATCCTCGCCGACGCCAACATTGCTAACAGCCGGGTCTATTGCACGTTCAATGCGTGACGTTAGTGTGCTGTTTGTAAATCCAAGGACAGGCGTTCCAGAAATAAGGAAGCTGCCATATTGTTGCGCAATTTGGTTAATCCCAGCAACAACCCTATCGCCGCCATCAGTCTGACGTTGGTTGGCAATCCGCATTATTTTTGCAAAGGTTTGCATCGCCGGTATTGATGTGGAATATTCAGCCAGCGCAGCAACACTTGCATCAAACACAGCTTGCCCATATGACCCATCTTCGTCATATTCCTGATAGCGCATAGCGTCAGCATATGCAGCGCCCAAAAGCAGCGGCATATTTGCAGGCTCAAGGCGCTTCATAGAAATATAGATATTGCCTTCAAAGTCTTGGCCTGTGCCTTCTGTCACGTTTTCAGCGCCAAGAATTTCACGCAATTGCTGCACGTTCTGAGATGTAATTTGATCCTTGCCAATAACAAAAGAGAATGGCTGCCAGCCGCGTGACTGCAAAGCCCGTCGCTGGTCTGTGTCAGCAGGGCCTGCGCCTGTTGTGGTGCCTTCACCAGCCATAATATAGCCAGCGTAAAGCATACTGCCGCCAAGAGTTAATCGGCTGATAGCAAGGTCTTTGCCTCTGCCACCTTTTTGCACTTCGCTATAAAAGCGCGGCGACACAAACGCAAGTGGGCCAGCCCTTGCGCTGCTTTCAATCGCAATATTTGTTAGCGTCTTTGAGAACGGCACCAATGGTTTTATCCACCATTTGTTCATCAGCTTTGATGCGCCAGAATAAATGACTGAGAATGGTGCCTCTCTGTTTAAATCATCTTGCAGCGTGACTTGTTTGCGCCACGCATTGATGCTCATCTCAATATCTGCCGGGCGCTCTGTCAGCAATTTTTGCACAGCACGTTGTGCAATTGACATAGCCTGCGCCGCGGCTGTCTTTGGCTCTGCCCCTGCGTCAATCATCTCTTGTAATGTTGTGTCGTAAATTCTGCCGCCTAGCCGGGCAGCCTCTTCGTGCAATTGCATACGTTGCGCCGTGCCAGCAAAAAACTCATCGGCAGCGCCCAGTGCGCGAAACGGCACAGAGTAAACCAGACCCATACTGTTGAGGACTTTGCCAAGCACGTTGTCTGTTAAATCAGGAAACTCGCGTATTTGTTTTGTAAACGGTATTTTGTAATTTGCGCCAGCCCAAAACTTTGTCGTCAGCGGGTCTGTCGGTGCGTCTTTGGCGGCACCACCCTCTAACAGTTTTGCGCCCATCATAGACCAACCATCAATTATGCCATTTCTAAAACCTGACACCCGCGCATAAAGGTCAGCCCCATAATAACGATCTGGGTCTGTCTTATACCCAAATGTTTTTGCGAGGCGCTGGCGCAACATACCAATCGGCACAGACAAGGCCCGCTCAGGAACGTCCATAAATAAATTCAGCGCGTTACCGGCGGCGTTATACATATGGGTCGCCGGGTCATTCAGCATGACCGATTGAGCCATATAGACAATAGCCTCATAAGACTTGCGGCTGACGCTGTTTTTTAACAAAGCGTTTCTGGCTGCCGGGCTGTTGGTGTTGTTGTATGTTTCTGCCAACATCCGCAATTGATCGTCGCCGCCAAGATTGTCAAGCGCATCACGAACCTCTTTAATGCTTAAGCTGTCGCCGCGATCACGCGCACCCTTAAACACGTTCATTGCTCTAGCAACGTCAGTCTTTGCGCCTGATAGCTGATCGAGGATCATATTGTGCTGCGCCATAGCCTCACGCAATTCCAGTTTCCCAACGTCATCTAATTCGCCGCGCCCGGCCATACGCATTAGATCATCAACCTTGCCTGCGCTAACGTCGTGCAAAACCATCAGGCCAGCCATACGCTGCGCAAGTTCATTGCCCCCAACGCTGCTGCTAATGTCCTGACCAGAAAACACCAAGTCCAAATTCTCTTTCGGAATGCCAGCGTTTTCTGCGCGATCATAAATTTCTTTGATTGTCATTGGCTTTGACGCGGCAACCTCGCCAGCATCAGCAGCTTTGGCCGCTGCTTGCACTGTAGCCGCCAAGCCGTCATTGTCATAGAAGCGCGTATTCACTGGCCCTTTAACAAGACCAGCGGCTTTTTGTGCCTTAGATGGTGAAGGCACCTCACGCGCTGCGCCTAGCTCTTGCTCTCTAGCTGCAAGCCGTGCGTCGACCTCGGCCTGATCAACAGGCGCGGGCTTTACTGGCTGTGGCTGTGGAACCTCTGCTTTTGGTATTTCAAATGACGGCTCAAACGGCGCATCAATAATGCTTTCCTTTAGCGTTGGGGTTCTTGTTATTTTGCTTTCCGGCGAAACACGCGCACCCTTGGCCGTTAGCGGCTCAAGGATGCCCTTGGTTGCTTTGCGCGAAATTGCTGACGTTACCCCTGCGACTTGAACAAGCTCTTCCTCTGGCACAGGCTGCGTAGTCGTTGGCTGCTCATCCAAGATGGATGGCTGCTCGTTCATGTCTTTAGGTATCGCCATTGTTTATCCTTTTTTCACAGAACCTGTGATATATAATTCCTCTGACGTTTTTCCGGTTTCTTCAGCCGCAATCTGCCGCCGTAATTGCTGCACAACCGGGTCATCCTCACCAGCTCCATCTGCTAATTCTTCCTCAAGAATTTCCTGCAAGGTACTCATCATAACTAATGCCTCCGTTTATCCATTCTGCACCGGGTCTATCGGTGTTTTTGTAAACCTTTGTATCATAGTAAGTAACATCCGCATAACTAATATCCTGTAGCTTTAATATGTCACGCATTGCTCTACGATACTGTTTTGCTTTTTGTTTGTAAATTTGATCTGCGTTTGTTGCATCAAACGCATCATCAAACTCAGGAACATATTGCATCCTTACACCAGTAAGGCCAGCGGTTTTTGCGCCAGTTTCTATTTGAGCCGCTGGTTTATCTGCAACCCTATTATCGGTTACAAACGTAAAGCCATCAATTCCATATTTACGCAATATCTCTGTAATTTTTTGAGTAAACGCCTCATCTTGTTTTTTAACAAAATAAACCTCGATGCCGGGCCGTGCGTTTGGCGTACCGGCTTTAACCACTTTCGACATAAACACAGCGTCCTGATCGTATTTGCGCCCAGCCTCAACAAGGGCTTTTGTTGCTGGCTCCGGGTTAAAATTGCTACGCGCAACAATCTCATAATTTAATGCGCGTTCAGTTTCCCCGGCAAATTCGCCAAGGCTATTGTTCGCCTGATAACCAAGCACAGTGTCATCTGCTTTTAGTGGTGCCGTAATCTCTTCAGCTAATTGCGCCTGTTGCACGTTAGTAGGCACCTGCCCCGGACGCTCCATTGACACCCCGGCGCTGTATCTTTCAGCAGAGCCAGCCAGTGTTTTTAATTCATCTCTGGCCGCTTTTCTGTCTTTTGGCGTTGTGTTTATTGACCCAATGATAGAGCGCAATTCTTTTACACGTTCTGGGTTAGAAGAGCCAGCCAGCCCGGCCTCATAGTCAAACGACCCACCCTCGCCAGCTTTTGATGTCCAACCTTTATTCGTCCATTTTTCTTTTTCAGCAAACCAAATAACAGCTTGTAAATCGTCTGCGCCAAGATCGCCCAACTTTTTATCGTAGCTTTTAATGATCCCGGATTGATTAATTGCATCACGCGCATCAGCAAACACCTGCTGACCAAAACCAAATTCACCACCAACAACTGGGGCTTCTAATGTGCTTTTTGTGCCGTGTGTTCCTGTGACGCCTTGCTCTGCCACAGTTGGAATGCGCGGTAAACCAGCCGCATCTCTAAGGTATCTGGCCGCCCAAACATCAATAGTTGCGTCAAAACCATATCCAATTAAATTACCAGTAAAATTAATTGTCTTTGGCGCTTTCCCGGCTTTTACTTGCCTAAACATATCGAGCAGCGCCGCAGTGGCAGCGGGGCTGTTTGCGCCAAATAATTTGTCATTATCCTTGACAATAAGGTGGAATGGGTTTTCTGGGTCTTTGTGCAGTTTTGTAATGTCTTTGCTAGATACACTCAACCCAGCATCAAGACGGTCTTGATACAATTTAATAGCATCATCGTAATCACCACGAGAAAATTTTCGTAATATAATAAGCGCATTTTCATAGTTCATCTGAACGCCAGTGTTTGCAGATGTAGCTCCTAAAAGATCAGCAAAAACGTCACCAAGACCGCCATATTCTTGGCGCAACCTTGTACGCATAGTGCGATACCAAGTGGCTTCTTTTAAGATTGCTTTTGCTGCTTTGTCACCTGACTTTGCTCTATTAACCAGTGCCTGCACGTCATCAATCATTTTACCAACAAGTGTCGTTTTATGCTGATCTGGAGTTACGCCTTCTGGCGGTATGTGATAAGCATATGGAATTTTCTTAAAATTAACATCAATAGAGCCGTCTTTCTTTACCTCAAATGGCGGCGTTGCACTTTCAGTCATAACTTGTGGTTTCACCCAACCGTCGCTTTCTGGGAAACGATTTATAACCCTTTCAGCTTCTGCTGCCACTGCCGTTGCCTGCTCTGTATTTGCCGCTTTACTAGCAATTGTCGCGGCCTCTAAATCACCAATTGATGGCGCGGCCGCTTTTGCTGCTTGCGTCTCTTCTGGCTTTTGCCTAACCAACTTACCAGCCGCAGCCAAAGCCGGATCAATCACTTCCATAGGATCAGCGCCAGACATAACACGATCAGTAATAGGCCCACGCTCTGCCATACGCGCCTCAGCGGCTTGTCCGGCCTGATCAATGCCACGCGCAATAGCCGGCGCAGCTTCAGTTGCGCCACCGACAAAAGCCTTACTAAGCGTACCACCGACAGCAGACCCAACAGTGCCAGAAACGGCCAAGCGAGTTGCTGCCTCGGCCAAGGTAGGCTGATCACCGGCGGCTGTCTCAACGCCCATCAGGCCACCTTCAAAGCCCATACCATAGCCCGCGCCAGCAGCCATACCTGTCTTGCCCGGCGCAGTCATAGCTTTTTCACCGACAAAGCCAGCAGCCTTTGCTGTCGACATCAACATATTACGCAGGCCGGTCGTTGCTGTTTTACGCGCCATAGCTTTTGCGCCAAGTGAATACAAGCTGCCAACCGGCGTTGCGTATGTTAGCGGGTCAGCCGCCAAACCACGAAAGGCGCGTTTGATTGTCGCGCCTTCTGTTTTGGTGTCGGCGTATATGTCCAGCATATTTAAAAAGCCATTAGCCGCGTCTGGCCCGGCGCTCTCTGACATGAGATTGTAAACTTGCACACCAAAGCCGGGAACGCTGATACCGCTTTCGCCGGGGATGCCAGCGGGGCCAGCCATATTCCAGTTAAACTCAGACATAAGATCAAGGCCATATGATGCGGCCTGCTTGTCAGACCCAATGAACCGCTGCCCATCATTCATAACCTCAAACATCTTCTTTGATGTTTCAATCCACTCAGGCATCAGCTTCAATTGATCTTCAGTGTATTTTGGCTTTGACGGCGCAGGCGCATCTGTTTCTGACGGCACAAACAATGGTTCAGCAGGCGCAGGCTGCGCAAGGTCTTGCGGCGAGAATGTCTGAAGGAACGCTAATGCGGCTCCTTGATGATCGTGCATTTCTTCAAATTCATCCATTATCTTATCTCGTCTCTAAGCAAAGCCTGTTGCTCTATAAATCCTAACTTTCGTTTTATGTTTTTTAAATCATCAGTGGACAATCCAAGCGCAACTCTATTAGTGGCAAAATAATCATATTCTGAATTTTCTGTAATATCTAAGTTTGGATATTTGCTCGCCAGCCCAGCAACAGTTGTGTCAATCTTTTTTTGATGTTCGCTTTGCAACAATTCCTTGCGGTACTCTTTTGCTATTTTTGCTATCACAGGTTTGTCCTGCAAGCGCCGATCTGGGTTTTCTTCCCACGCATCCATAGCGTCAGCAAACCTGTTCTCTACCGCATTGACAAAGCGATTGTGGCGCTCGGCTTTTTTCTTTGAAACATTAAGCATACCCGGCACGATTGCTGCGTGTGCCTTTGCCTCGCGGTCAACCTCTCTGCGTGTTTCTTTTGTTGTGCTGTCTAAATATGGAACAAGACCCAAGGTTGCTTTTGGGCCAACACCAAGCGCGGCGGCTTCTGTTTGCAATTCATCAAATGTTGTTATTTGCTCTGCGTTAATCATTTGTTTGATGCGGAACTCTGCAACATAGTTTGGCGTCTCTTCTGCTGCCGCTGCGGTTTTGGCTTTCTTTAGAGCCAATATACCTTGTGCGCTAATCGCATCGCCGTTGCTGTCAATTGCAATTTGCTGCAAACCATCTAAGGCAAATCTCTCTTCTTGAGAACCTTCGGGCGCTTCAGCAAACGCCAAGGCTTGAACTGTTGCTGATTTTTTATTTATTTTCAGACCATCTTTTTCAATTTGGTCGTCAGTGGTTTGCCGCGCAGCTAGTTCTGCTCTCACACCTGACCTAAACTCAGCCTGCTGTTTGCTATCCAACATATTATACAATGGCGTCAAATCACCCATATCGCCACTACGCAAAGCGCGGAGCCTTTTGTCTTGCGGCAAATTGATAACGTGATCAGTCAAGACACCAACTTGAACATCTGTAATCACTTTCTGAATTGCTGAAGATTGAGCCTTGGCATAAACAAGATCGCCTGTGCTGATAACAACGTCATTGGCTGATCGCGCCAAAACAGTCAACTCACCAAGACGGCTCTCAAGGTCAGCGTCTTTTTTTGTTAAAATGTCTTTTGCTCGCTCTGGTAGCGTCTCCATAAACTCATCAGCGGCAGCAATCTTAACCGCTTTATTGATAGACATTTGCGCTTCAAGAGCAGACTTGTAAACGGTTGATGCACTTGTATTTGCCGCAGCGTTGTATTTTAGGGCTTGGGCTGGATCGACCCCAGCAATAAGTTCGCTGTGAGCGTCAATCATTGACGTTAAATCACGGCGCATTTCAGTTATTTGCTCATTGCTGTATAAGCCGCCGCTCTTAATTGCAGCGTTATATTCTGCTATTTTTTTGTTGGCTCTAATTTCAAGCTCAGTCGTAAGCTGCTGGGCGGCAGTCGCAGTCGTCACCGCGCCAAATATCGTATCTGGATCGCCAACAATTTCTTCAATGTCACGACCCTGCGAAATTGCGTCTTGGATTTGTTGTGCCGTTACCGGGTTCTCAAATGCGTACTTTGCCGCCTCGCGCTTGGTTTGTGCGACTTGTCTTTTGTAAACATAATCAACCATAACATCGACGCTTTTGCCAATGCTGCGATAAACGTCGCCCTGCGCACGACCAGCCGACACAAAGTCGACGTTTGGCACGGTTGGTATTGCAACCCCTAATGGGCGATATCTGGGTAGCTCTGCCATTTTGCCCTATCCTAAAGTTGCGACTTTAAAGCCGATATCCAATACAGCGCCAAAAGCCTCGGCCTGTGCGCGTTTTAATCCGGCCTGTGCTTGCAGACCATATTGCATTGCTTGCGCCTCACCAGTTCCAAACGCAATAATCTGTCCATCGCGGCTGCTGTAGATTTCAGTAGCGCCTTTTTTCTGAGCATATAAGGCAAGCGCCCTTGCGCTGCCGCTGCTTGCCTCAATGCCGCCAGCGCCAGCGCGGGCGTTGATGGTTGCCTGTGTTGCCAGAATGTTATCCATCACAGCGACGGCTTGCTGCTTGTATTTAAGAACCTCTGACCTAGCCTGCACTCTAGTAAAAGCAGCTTGGTTGACTAAAGCCTCTGCTTCTTTTTTTGCGGCTGGCCCTGCAAATAATCCGCTCATCTTATTGCCCTACACTAATTTTGTAATCAATACCAAGCAGGGTCATCTTTAGTGGAACCTCTTGGCCGATTGTTATTTGCCCATCGTAAGTATACCCTAAAATGCCGTGCAATGTCTTGATGCCTGTGTACTCCGGCACGGCACTGCCAAATACGCCTGTGCCGAACTGCCGAAACGGTATCAGCTTGCCATCAATCGTCAGCGATTGCGTCTCAAACAATTCGGCGTTTACCTCAAAGATACGCTTCTTAAAGCCCTTTAGGGAGCCGCTGGGCAGGTTTGGCTCAACTGGCAGTGTCTTTACCTCTGGCGTGAAGTTAAGGCCAACCTGATGGCTTGTAGAGGCCGCTGTGGCAAATGTCACTGTGAATGGGCTAATCCCTACAGTTTGGTCAGGCTCAATGATGCCGTCGCGGATTATCTTAACAGTTTCACCCTCTAGGTGGCTCATGTTAACAGACGATGCCGCGCCGCCAACAACAGAGCAATCCAGCAATGCGTCTGTATCAAACACCTCAACGTAGTATCTATCAGTCGCGCCAATTACAAAATCAACGTCGGTTAGCCTCACCGCGTCACTTGATGTAATTGTTAAATTGCTGCCGCCAGCGGTTGTGCGCGTAATACTGACAACATTAGCAGCGGGGTTTGGCGCGTAGTACCCAGCAACCGAATTGATGGCCGCTGCCAAATTGTCTGCAACTTGATCATTAGTCAGTGCGCCGCCAACTTGAAACTCTAGCGCGTTTGCTGGCGCGGCAGTTACCGCAGTAAATGTTGTTGACGTACCGGCGTTGTCGGTTAGGACAACAGTTTCGCCATTAGCTATGTTTGTTGCGTCAGTCACAGTAATTGTGGCCGTGGCGTAAGGCACAATAGTTCGCTTTACAACAGTGTAAATATCATCAACGTCAACGCCGATATTTATAAACTCGCCATCGGTTGTCCACTCTGACGGCGCAATGACGTTCTGGCTGCGTAGCAATGTATAGCAGGCAATGCTGCCGTCGTCGCCATTTACCAGCATCAGGCGGTCGCCTTCATCGGTTGACGTTGCGACGCGCACCGCCATTTCTTCTGGTGTCTTTAACAAATGCGATGAGAGCAAGGATATCTTTGACGACGTGTAAGCCTGCACCGCGTCACTAAAGATAAACTCTTGGATTGCCTTGCCCTGACGCTGAATAAACAGCGTTGAGCCGTCCACGTTCTGCAACCGCAGCCCGGCCTTTGCGCCAAATGCAGTCTGTTGTTTGACGATCAGATTTGTTGGTGTGATCGGCGTGTCTAGCGTTTGCGGCACATAAAACTCAGCGCCGGTTGTAAATATCTGCAAGTGACGGCCAGAGTAAATATCAACAATGGCGTTAAATGTGCCAGTGTCCAGCGTCGCCTCAACAGCCGCATCATCGAGGCTCTCGCCCTTATCAAAGTTGAAAAAGTCAGAAACCCGCGAACCCCAGATAGTTGATGGACGCTGCTTGCTGCCGCCAAAATATAAGCGACCTTCGTGAAATGTGACGCTGCGCGGCCAGCCGCGTGTCGATGACCACACATCCTCGTAACCGTGTTCTGTCTCAAAATCTCCGGCATTGATTGTGCTGGTGTCAAAGAATGGTATTTCAACGTAAGCCTTAACCTCGGTGGCGCTGACATACTGAGTAATACGCGCACGGCCAAAACCATTCAAAGCCACGACAAACTCATCAACCATAGCTGTGCCAAAAGCGTGAACATTATATTGGCTAGTCGCATCGGGCTGGGTCGTCCAAGCCGGGAACACTGTCAGCACCTTGGTCGCCGCAACGTAATCCTCAACGTGCCGCACCTGACCAGAGCCGGTGCCACCTGTTATCTGAATAAACATACCATTAGGCGCATCGTCTGTTGTGTAGCTAGTGGCCGCTTTTAGCGTAATTGTATTAGCGCCACCAGCCTGCGCTGTGCCGGTGTCAGTCGTGACGGCAGACGCGGTTAGCGTTATGTTTCCTGATGTTGCGCTCGGTGTAATATTGTAAGCCGGGATGTGCGTGTCGATATCAAAGGCATATTTAGGCACAAAGCTAAACGTGATTGTGCTGGCCGTCCAATCGCTGTCTGTTGCACCGCGCAAAATCCTGACTGGCTCCAAATCCTCATGCACGACAATCACAGTGTCAGCGGATTGCACCCAGTTCATTTGCGGCAAGATTGCGCTAGTCAGGCTGGCAATCGTCAAATAGTCATTGCCGCTGCCATTGATGTTTGTGATTTGTGCGCCGTTTTTGAACACATACATTTTGCCGGGCGTAAATACCAGCATATAACTGTCGGAGACGCTGAACTCAAACGACACCATCCGCACTGCATCAGCCGCGCCGCTGTCTAGCTCGGCAACAAACTTTGTGCCGTCACGACGCTTTGCGCCGCCTTGCGGCTGGATGCTGACATTTCTGGCTGTTGATAGGCCAGATTTATATTGGCTGATATCAGTACGCGCCCGCAGCTTTGGATCAAGCTCACCAGCCGTAAAATCATTCTGTATCTGAATGATGCGGCTCATGTTAGTACCTTATGTCTGAAATCGGGAACTCTTGTATTTGCTGTGCTGGTCGGTCAGCGCCGTCAATGTTAATGGCAACGCGCACCAGACCGCCGCGCATATTTTCTGCTGGCGCACCATATGCCTTCGTGTGGTAATAATCAGCCTTGGTAATCTGATCAGTGATAGGCTCGGCAAATTCTGCCGCGAGCGCCATCTTTAGCAGCCGCACAAAGTATGGCGGGAAAATAGCTGGCTCTGGGCGAAACTGGTAATCAATCCAGACATCTTCGTAATTTGTGTAAAGACCTAGGCTGTAAACCTCAAAGTCACGCACCGGCAGCGCACCAATTGCGCCTGTGTTAAATACAGCCTTTGGGTTTCCAAGGATGTCGCCGGGCAAAGCGTAAGTGTATTTCCATTCGTTGATCGGCGTACCGGCAAGCTGCGCAAGCCTGACTTTTTTGACTGACCAAGAATAAGCATATTGCATTAAGAGGGTGTCGCGCACGTCGTCATAAAGACGGTCAGCGATTTGTGCTTCATCGGTGCCAGTCGCAAACGATGAAAGCGGGGCAGCGCCCAGCATGATCAGAGCCTCGGAACATATAGATAGTTTGGTATCGCCCTGCGCCATTACGCCACTCCAAAATGGGGAAATGGGGCGGCTTGCGCCGCCCCACTATTATTAGTCTGTGTCGGTCATGCTGATGGCTGTGCCATCGGTCACGTCGACCACACCAGAAGCGTTTGACGCCACCATCACAATTGACAGTGTTGGTGTCGCGCTGTCGTGAACGAAGATGATGTCGCCGACTGCCAGAGTGTCTGACAGATCATTGAAATATCCCGCTGTGTTCACAGTCGCAATCGCGTCTGCTGATGTGTAAGTGTACATTGATGGTGCGTTGCCTTTTTTAGCTGCACCGATCACGTTCCAACCTGCTGAAGAGAAAGCCATTGTCTAAACTCCTTCTATTCAGTTGCGCTGATGGCAACGATACCTTCGGCGTCAATGGCTACTGCACCAGCAGAGAACATTGAAGCTACCAAAAAGCTCGTTTTTTCAGCGACATAGTTGATTTCAGTCTTTTGGTTCATGCCAATGCCCATACCGACTGCATCTTTATGGAATGCAAAGCAGGTGCGGGTTGATGGCTTTGGCAGGCCGCCTTCGTCGCGGTCGCCAATTGTGATGAACTTAAAGCCAAGGAAGGTATCAAGCTGGCCTTGAACAAGAGCTTTAACGGCAGCGTAATCGCTAGATGCGATCTTGGTGTCGTCAAGCAATGCAGCCAGACCTGATGCGTGGATCAGCATACAGCGATCCTGTGCTGGTACGTTGCCAGTGTCGAGAAGCTCTTTAGCCTCAAGCAACTTAGCAAGGTTCATGTTTGTACCCGCGCCACCAACTGTTGTAGCAACAGTCAATGCTGTACCAGAGCCAGACAGCGCATCAATCACTAGCTGATCCATACGACGCCCGATTGCACCTGACACTACCTGCACCAATTCACGACGCTCATCAAAGTTGATTTTCTGCTGTGAAAAGATGTCTGAGTATTCAGCAGCAATGTAGTCTGACATTGTTGCGGTTACTTGTGAGTACGACACATTCAGAGGTGTTACGTCTGTCTGTGGTACGCGAATGGTCGCGGTTCCCTTACCGATTTTTGGGAACTTGACCTGTGAGCCTTCGACATTTGTCCGCTCACGCACTACGCCAGCAAGGGCGCGTTGAGCGGCATAGGCTTGTTTGACCTCTGCATCGAAGAGCTGCACAAACGCATTTGAAACGCCTACAGCCATTTCTCTATTCCTTTTGTAAAAGTTAAAGCACGATTTAACGCCAAACAGGTATCCTAAAAGGGCTGCGGCTTGGGCATATACGCTACGCCCCCAAGCGGGTCAAACAGGCCGCAAAGCGGGTATCTGTCAATAGGGATTGTATAAGAAAAAGCGAGGGCTGTAAACAACCCTCGCAATTGGTTAGATTGTTGAATATTCATCGTTACCGTAGGCTTGCTCAAAGAGCTTTTCAACCTTGGCACGATACGCCGGGTCGGTCTGATATTCTGGCTTTCCGACCATTGACATCAATTCATCTTTTGACGGCGCACCAGCGGCAGGCCCGACATCAACAGGGATGGTTTTGTCGCCGTAGTAATTGCGAACCTTTTGCAAGGCTTTCATGCCTTGCGCCGTGCCACCCATAATGCGGAACTCTTCAAAGTCATCCGCTGACCAGACGCCCTTGCGAACCAGCCCCGACGCCCAGTCTGTCATCGACTTAATAACAACGTCGGCGTTTTTGCCGAGCTTTTCGTATTCTTCCTTATACGAAATCTCTGCGGCCTCTGCCTCATCGCCAGCCATTGAGATGAACTTGCTGGCAAGCTCTTCAAAGGCTGCTTGGCTTACGCCATTCTCTTTAGCCCAATCCTTGTATGTAGCGTAAAGCTCGTCATCCTCTGGGATGCCTGCCTCTTTAAATACGCTATCATCATATTCCTCTGGGGCTTTGTGCTTGCCTTGGCTAAATTTCTTTTGCAATTCAGCATAGGCATTTGCCAAATCTTCCGGCTGATTAAATTTTTCCGGCAACCACTCTGGCCGGGCATCAGCCTCTTCAGATGCAACTGCATCACTTGCAACCGTCTCATTATCAGGTTTGATGTGTGAGATTGTTTCTTCTGCTTGCTGCTGGTTATCGTCGCTCTCAATTTGAGCATCGGCCAGCAGGCCATCAGTTTCGTTCATAGTGATCTCGCTCTTTTCATGCGCCGCTCAATTTCTCTGACCAGACTATTCTGGCCTTCCCTAGCATAACCGTGTGAAGCATCCTCGCCGGGATACCACGTTGGCTGCTCTATCGTCAGTGACCTTAGATGAGTGAGCAGCTTTGCCCCATCGTCACTGGCGAATACGCGCAAATACAGACGATCAACGTCGTCTTTATCTACCTGCTGTTTTTCTGCAATTGTCGGGTCTACGTTTTGTAGACCTTCCCACCCTGTCGCGTTCATACTACACCCCTTCTGGCGGTGCCTCACCTTGTGGCATTTCGCCCGCCTCTGCTTGCGCCGCCATCTGGGCGGCTTCCATTGCCTGCTGCATCATCTCGGCGCGTTCCTCTGGCGTAGTGCGTAGGCTCGCCGGAATGCCGAGCTTGTCAGCAACATAGTCTGCAATGCTGCCAGTCTTGACAGCCATCTGACCCTCTGGGCCAAGGGCTGACGACATTTGCACCCACTGCATAATTTTCTCGATGTCGCCCATATTCTGAGCCTGCGCAATTGGGCTGACCGGCGTTACCTTTACCTCTAGCCCATTGACGCGCAGTGGCATCTCAATCATGCCGCGCTCATCCATCACATATAGGATGCGGCTAATCAGCGGCACCATAGTCTCAGTGATCAGACGGCCAAAGGCAGACCCAAGGTTCTGTGCCAACTCTTTCATACGTTCTGCAATTTCTGTGGCTGACCGGGCTGACATATTATCTGGCGGCAGTGTGTCGTCGAGCAAAATCTTTTTTACGTTCATGCGCAAGTCATTGATGATGATCTGCGACACGTTGAAATCACCAGAGCGCGGCAACATCCGCAAGCTCTCGCCTGACGGCCCGCCGTTACGCGCAACAGGGATAATTGCACCCGGCGCAATGCGAATTGCCTGCGGGTTTAGGACGCCATCGTCAGCCGCCGTGTAAACGCCGGCAATAGACAAGCTGGCATTTTTCAGCAGCAACTCTAGCGTTTTGTTTAGCGTCTTGATGTCAGGAATAGCTGTCACAAGCGGCCCGCGACCGTAAACCTCACCGGCGACCTTCATATAACGCGCCACAATCCAAGGCGACGATTTCATGCGGCGCATTAGCAAGCCCTCTTTGCCTTCAGCCCAGATGACGTGATAGCAATAATCGCCTTCCTCTGGGTCATACAAGGTCGCCTCTACAAGCTCGATTTCTTCTGTCGGCTTGTCGTCAATCATGCGCTGCAAGCGTGGTGGGATTTCAGCGTCAGCCCAATGCTGGTTGATGGCCTCGCCCTTCATGCGCATACGCCGGTAAACATTATCGACCTTGCCGTGCGCACCTTCCTCAATGCTGACAAGGTACTGCGGCACGGCAGTAAAGCGGATTGGCGTCAAATCATCGCCGGGCTGCACCAGCATACAAGCGGTGCCAACCGCCAGATCAAGCAAGAACTCGCCCATAGCCAAGTCAAAGTTAGACTGGCGCAACACGCTGAACATTGTGTCGGCATACATATCCAGCGCAATCTGCGCCTCAATGCGGCGATCCTCTGGGATATCTGGCCCCGGCTCTAGGCGGCACCACGGCGCGTAAGGTGGGAACAGGCCAGACTGGATGCGGTTCGCAAAGCGCTGCGTCGCATTGATGGCGGTACTGTCGAACACGCGCACCATTTTATTTTGCCCCGGAGAGCCGCCACCCTCATAGTAGCCATCGTAAAGATTGCGTTGCGGCAAGCCGAACTCGTAGCAATCTTCATAAATCTGACGCCAGTTATCTTTGCGACGCTGCGCCACGTCGTGACGCTTTAGGATATCTTCAACACTATGCACTGGCTTCGTTCCTTTTGCTTATAGCTGCCGCTTTTTTCTTGGCGTCTGCCTTGGAGCTTGCGCCCCAAGCGCGAAGCGACAAGAGCAGGCGCGTTGGTTCGCCGTTCTTATATTCCGGCCCCGGCATCCCGCCCATACGCGCCAAGAATGATGCGCGGCGCGGATTGTCGCCAGACTTGACTGGCGCTTTTAGGTTCATGCCCTCGGCTTTAGCTGAAGCCCTGCCTTTGGCGTTCAAGCCGCCGGATGGGTTCTTGCCCTCAGACCGTTGCCAAGCTGGTGTTTTAGCCACGCGCTGCCCTCATGTTATCAACGAGGTTTGGGTATGGACGCCCAGCCTTTGCTGCCGCCCGCATAGCCTTGCGCTTCTGTGCTGGGCTTAAACCTTTCGGCTTACCCAAGCCCTTTGGCCGGTCTTTATCCCAAACCTCTTTTTTCTTTTCCATTACTTGCCGTAACCCTTGCCTTTTTTCTTACCCATTTTTTTTCACCTTTCCCGCCTCTTGCATTGCAATGGCGATAGCTTGCTTCAATGGTCTGCCTTCGCGCCGCAACATAGATATATTTTTGCTTACGGCTTTCTTGGATTTGCCTTTAGCCAGCGGCACTAGGCTGACCCAAGCGTGTCTTGAGTATCACCCCGACCGCCGCCACGTCCACCCAAACGGCTGGCGTAAAGCAAACCGCGCTGACCTACTCTGCCGCCGCGTTTCTTTCTTGCTGCGGCTGCGCCAGTTTGCGCCTTTGTTTGATCTTGCGCAGCAGACAATTCGTCGGTCATGCTTTTGACAGATGTGTCGGTGGCAATTTCAGCCATAGCAACAGTATCGGCTGCTTTTTGACCGCCGCCAACACCGACAGCCTTGCCAACTTTTTTAATCATTTTTTTTGCTGAACCCATAACACCTATCCTAATGTTGATTGATCTTCGGCTGTACCGCCGCGAATGCTTGACAGCAGCATACGAGTGCCGCCCATACGCCGTGCGCGTTGACGCGCCGCAAGCTGCCTTGACTGCAATTGCTCTTGTGCATCAAGGCGTTCCTCTTGCCGTTTCTGTGCTTCAGTCACCTCTGGCGCGACTTGCTCCGGCTTTGGCATCGCTGGCATTTTAGGTTTGAAAAGATTGCTCATTCATAAATCCTTGCGAACATCATGTGATCTATACCGCCCGCACCATATTTGCGCATGACGCCTTCTGGCGTGAATTTTAACATCTTTGCCCAGCGCATCGCAAGCTCGTTTTCCACGTCGACAGTGATTTGCAATCTTTTTAATTGATCTTCTGTAGCAATCTTATCGAAATATCTAATAGTTGCTCTAGTCAATGTAGAAGCCAGTGATACTATTTCTACAGATGTTATTAACCAAGCCTCTGAGACGCCCGGCCACATATTATTGCAACCCCAACAGGCGACGATCTTGCCGCGCCACAAGGCAGTACAAGCGCCGCCCTCGGCTTGAAACGCCTTTAGCATATCCTGATAATTCGGAATATTGTCAAACGCCCGCTTGTCAAACTCGCGCAAATCCATTGCGTAGGGGTGCGCCCAGTGAAACGGCACAATCTGAACCTGACGATTGTTTGTTATTTCGCGCTGCCACATTAGAATATGCTAAAATCCATATTGGCTGTGGCCTGCTTAAACTGCTTGCTGAACTGGCTGTTGCGCGTGATGTTCCGCACCTCGCCAGCGCCAAGCATCAAATAGCCAAACGCATCGCCAACGTGCGAGTGCTGGTTTTTATTCGGCACATCGCGGAACCGTTCCTGCCCAGACCCGACGGCCATACGCTTGAAATGATACCCGCCAGCCAGCGACTTACGCACCTTGGCGCAAGAGCGATTAACCAAAAGCCCCGGCTTGCCGTCGATCAGCCTATTCATCGGCATAGCCCCAGCCTCGCGTCGCACCATAAAATCGTTGGTGCTGGTCGGCCTAGCGTGAAGCCCCATCGTGCGCAAATGCTCAAACGCCGTGACCTCAAATATCTCGTCACGCTTGACGCCCGCCGGATCGCCCCAGATCAGCACGTCCGACTTTGGAAAGTGCTGCTGTATGTCAGCCAGCAAGTGATGGCAAAACCTTTCCAAGCCCATATCAAACGCAACAAGCTCATGCACGACGTGCCACCGCCCATTCTGCATCTTCTGCCCAAACACAGCCGCGGGGGTCAAACCAAAGTCAAGCCCGATATGCACCGGCCAGCCTTCCTCGATGCGCACGTCAGCCGACATCAGGCTATCAGAAAACTCATGCCAGACAGGCTTGCCGTCCTGCACAAACACATATTGCGCCCCAGCGTAGCATTGTATCCAGTCAATGCTCTTACCGGCTAACTGCTGCTCGTAATAGCCGGGCGGCAGATTATTCGTATTCTCGGCCTTCGGGTTATTGATCCAGTATTTATCAGCCGCAAATATTGCGTTCTCATGTTCTTTCGTACCCTCGACCACACCGCCGGGCTGCTTGTAAAATTTCCAAGGATACTTTCCGCGAATGGGGTTCTTCTCAGCCAACTGGTGCCACCAGTGATCGCTATCCATTGGGTTTGTACTCATCCACACGCCGCGCCAAGTGCAGCCCGCATTCGCCCGCGTCGGGTAACGACCGACACGCGACGTCAATCCATCAACCACCGCCTTCGGGAGTTCACGAGCCTCATCTATGAAGCCGCCGGTCAATTCCAAAGATAAAAGTTTCCGCACATCGCGTGGCTGATCCAACGCCAAAAAGATCACCTCACAATCAAGCCCAGCCGCGCCATCGCGCGGCGGCAGCTTGATGTGATGGGTGATCGGCGGCGACCAGCGCATCGGCCCCCAAACATTCTCAGGAAATAACTCTTGCCACGTCTTAATCGTGGTCGTGCGTAACTCTGGGTAGCTGTTCCTGATAACTGCAAATCGAGTATATCTGATCCCATCTATCGGCGACGGTTCCTGTTTCACCGCTCTCAACATCACTTCCGCTAAGGAACCGAATGTCTTGCCAGAGCCGACTGGCCCCATCAGACCACGCACAAAGCTGTCGTCGTTTAAAAAATCCCATACCGTCGGGCTTTCAGAAAAATCCAAATTCAGACCCGCAAGCGCGTCAGTGGTAGGCTCTTTCCTACGCCGGGGTGATCTGTCAGTTGCTCTTGATGATCGCGCCATTCTACGCCTCTGGGTCAAAAATAATAGTCATATTATCATTAAAATCGTCGCTCTCTAACTCAAGCATAGGCCCGCCGCACTCAGTGCAAACAATAGCCTCGCCGCCATCATACACCCGACCCCTAGTCAGCCGTGAGCAATAGCCGCACAATATATCCCGCTTAAAAAATCTAACGCTGAAATATTCCTTTATGTCAATTACGTCAGCCATCGCCGTCAATCTCCACAATCTTTGTCGTTGGCCCGGTAATGTTGATGCCAATCATACTAGGTTTCTGGCTGTCACTGTTAGGCTCTAACAACCCGCGATGCTTCGCCAATAGCCTCAAGGCAGACAATTTGTCGTGCATCTCAACCTCAATCGTATTGCCAAACTGATTGGGCGTGACTTTGACCTTCTTAATCGAGCGTTTCGCCCGCTCCGACAACTGATCGCTGGGCGTCAGCGTCACCCGCCCCATATCATCCCACTGGATAACGTCAGTCGCCTCACCGGCTCCAATCGCCTCTAACTCTTGCACCACAGCCTCGCGGCGAACTTCATCGTCAGCCGCGAGCGCCGCCCGCTGCTGCCTAATCGTTAGCTTGTCTGACACTCAAACACTCCGATCCTGTTGCGGCATAACCGGCTATGTCGACCCAGCTATCCTGATGTTCTGGCGTCGCAGCCAGCCTAGCCAGCTTCACGCCAACCATCATCATAGCGACCTGCTCCGGCTCAATCTGTATGCCAAGCAGTGCCGTCCATATAACGGCGATACGCTCGTGATTTTCCCATATGCTGCCGTAGTCCTCGCCACGATCAGCGACAGTGGCCTTGGCGGCGTCGAGTAATTCGTATCTGTTCATTCTTCGGTATCCCCTTTAACGTCAATAATCTTTAGGTTGCAGCCAGTGCATTTATATTCGCGCTTATGCTTATCATCGCGCCGTAACTCGATCAAGCTGCGACAGCGCGGGCATTGGCTGTTCGCCAGCTTACGCTCAAATGAGCCATCGCCCTCATCAATCATCGGCCTCTCCTGTTCCCCCACAAGAATAGCACGATGTCCATTGGACGCAACCATAGCCGTCCGGCTCGCGGATGAAGCCGTTGTCGCAGTCGGTGCAGCGTTTTGGGCGAAAATTTTGTGTGGCACCCCCTATCGATAGATGGGAGGGGCGGGGGGCAAGGGGTCGATTTTCCTGTGTGGTGGGTGTGTCGCCGCCCGCGCCGTACACCGACAAACCAACGTTTGCTGCCGTGTACTTCATAGCCCCATCCCCACTGCCACATCATAAAGCGATGGCACACCAGCCCGGCGCTCGATGGCTTTATCGCAGGTATTCAGCGTCGCAGCCTCGACATCAGCCGCGGTAAAGCCAGCGTTCGCCAGTCGCCGAGCGTGTGACATTTCGTTGTCGATCAGCCGCACTTGCCCGGTCGCCTGCATCACGGCGCGGATGTAAGTCTGGGCAAGGTTCCTCGAAGTTAACTCGATTTCGGTTAACTTTGGCTGGCCTCGACCGGCCAAGCCGGGCGCGTGAGAGAGCGATTGTAAATCCCCCAGACCCCCTGTTTCTTTATCGTGTGCGTCCTCTTGGTCAGCCACAAGCTGCAATGGCTTTGCAGCGTGTATATCCTCGTATGTTGGCAATGCTTCATCTCCATCCCACAGCACCTGATACCTGTTGCTCTTCCAGCCGCTTGATGTCTCTTGGTAGTCCTTTGGCTGCAACTGCCTGACGTACCGCTTACGCTTCAACACTTTCATAGCGGCGTGTATCGTCACGCGCTCTTTGTAGCCTGTCACAGCGCACAACGTGTCCATCGAAGGCCAACACACACCAGCCGCGTTAGTGTGGATGCACAACGCCCCTAGCACCCGCAGCTCGCGTTCCTTTAGCTCACGATCATTGATGGCTCGCGATGGCATCACTGACCATTTCCTAGAAAGGGATTTCATCATTCAATTCCTTTTCAAGTTTCGTTTTCACCTTTTCAACAGTAGCACCGGGGAACACAGCCTTGACAGCATCAACTGTCTTGTTCTCATCCCACGCTGCCAGCAACCTGCCGATCTCGTCAACGCTGTAAACCACCATCTCGCGGTTGTCGCGCTTCACCCGGCTCACCTCGTAATCATTCGCCACGATAGCCAACACACGGCCATCGGGCATCTTGCCCTCGATCCACTCGCCCTTTAGCGGCTGCACACCAGCAGCGATTGCCGCCTGCTCTAACGCTGCCACCCCGCGCAATGTCACGTCAACCTGATGCTCAACATCTTCCATCCTATCTATCGCAGCGTTCAGCTTATCCATCTGAGCCTCAAAGCGATCTCTCAGATCACCGCCCACTACCCAGATCAGACGATCCACCCCCCACTTGCGTTCAACCTCACTGACGCGATCATCATACCGATGCAGCGCATCCTGTTGTCGCCTCATCACAGCCTGACTAGGCGCATAGTGTTGCTTGCTTGGTTTCCTCATTTTTCCCTTCAATTTACCCTCCTCTGGGTGGGGTGCGATGGTAGGGTGCGATCCCTAGGGATCATCGCACCCGCCCCACCCTGCGATGAACGTGCGATATGGGTGGGATGGTCACCCCACATTTTACGATAAGTCCCTGTTTATCCACACTTTACCCTCATGCACTGTCACCACACCCTTATCTTGCAGTCCCTGACGTGCATCTTTGCGTTGTGCGCTCGTTAAATCGGGTGATTTTGACTTGTGAGCGTCGTGCCATTGGCCTACTGACAGGGCGTCTGTGCTTAGTTTTATCAGCGTATTTTGCAGCGCTTGGAAGGCGTGTTGCTGCCTCGCCGACAGGCTTTGCTTCTTGGTTGCACCCTGCGCCTCAATGGGTTTCATCACGACGCTGGCATCATCCACCAGCGCAACTGGCGTCATCTCAAAGGTTATTTTATCCATTGGATCACTATCTTTTTGTTTCTCCATCGCCAGCGCGACGATGTTCTCAGCCTTGCCCACTGACAACACAGTGTCAGCCGCACCGGCTAGGGCGCTTGACCCGCGCATAGAGTTGATGCCCCTGCTCGCGTCCTTGCCAGCGTGATGTATCGCCAGCAGGCCGCAGCCGGTGTGATGCTTCACCGCGTCACAGCCTCTAATAAACGCGCTCATATCTGTGGCGCTGTTCTCTTCGCCGGTCATTGACCGAGCCACAGTGTCAATAACCAAGCAGCTAAATTCCTCGTTGAGACTGTCAATGGTGCGCAGCAGCTTCTCAATGCTTTCCTCGTCCATCATATCAACGGCCATAGGCAAGACGCGCAGCAGGCCGGTATCCTCAACCTGATTATGCAGCTTCCACGCCTTGACGCGCTTACCAAGCCCGCCAACGCCCTCACCGGCGATGTACAGCACCACACCGCGCCTTGTCTGTCTGCCGTGCCACGCCAAGCCGTGCGCCATACAAAGTGCCATATCAATAGCTATGAAGCTCTTGCCGGTGCCGGGTGCGCCATACATCACACTGAAGCCGTGCTTTGTCAGTACGCCGTCAATCATCCACTCGACAGGCGGCATCGACATCAGGTAATGCTCATCATACAGCGGATAAATGTCAGGCTTCGGCTCTGGCGCTGTCTCGACCACCGGCGTTTGCTTGGCTAAGGCCAGCAACGCCGCCTTGTCACCGCCAGCTTGCAGCCAGTCGGCCACGTCGCCCTTTGGCGGCAGGTTCGGCAGGTCGAGGCGCTTGATCTTGCCCACCGTGCCGTACAGCGCAGCAATCACGGTGTCGGCGTGTGCTTGCCCGGCCTCATCATTGTCGGGCAGCACTACGACATTGCGCCCCTCGAAATACTGCGCAAGCTCCGGCTTCCAATTCTTTGACCCGCCACTGTTTGTCGTGGCGATCAGGCCAAGCTCGATCAACGCATCGGCGCATTTCTCGCCCTCAACAATAAACACCGGCGCTTGTGGGTTGGTGATTATTGCCGGCAGATTATACGGCAGCGGGTCAATGTCCTTGATGCTGTTGATCCAGCCACCCCTGTCATCAGGCCGACGCTGCCTAAACGTCTTTGGGTTATCGAACCGCAACACCTGATAGGCCAGTACGCCGTCAGCATTATAATAATCGTAAGAACGTGCGAGGCTCGGCACGACTGGCAGGCTCTTTTGTTGCTGCCTGCTGATGCCAAACTTACGCTCAAGCACGTCGGGGATATTGCCGTTGATGCTTGCTGGCTCGTTTGCTTTCACCAATGCCACCACGCCGCCGCTTTCGCCTGTCTCAAAATCAGTCCAAACCCCTTTACGCACGTCAATGCTCTTGCTGCCGTGGTTGCCCCAGCGCAACTCTGTGCCTTTCGACAGGCGCGGGTTCGGCTCACCCCAATAGTGCCTCGCCACCTGCTCAATATATGCTGCAATATTTGTCATCTCATTACCCCAATCCCTTGACCCCTTTAAAAGCGTGACCGGCGGCAGTCAAGGGAGGAACCCGCCGCCGGTCACTACCGCCGCTAGAACAAATCAGCGCCCTCAACTACTGAAGGGGTTGCAGCAATCGGGGCTGCTACAGCGGCGGGTTCTGGGGCAGGTTCTGCCTTATCTAAGCCAGCCGGGCGATCAACCCAGCCAGAGATCGACCACT
>Ga0208898_1000426_pt1 | contig 32818 bp, 55 predicted proteins | sample VirMetDEL_Mar_4_FD_184513 | JGI IMG/M metagenome (GOLD analysis project Ga0208898, IMG submission 184513) | Aqueous microbial communities from the Delaware River and Bay under freshwater to marine salinity gradient to study organic matter... | ecosystem: Environmental > Aquatic > Marine >... | reverse complement strand
TGCTTTCGTCTTGAAACATATCTACACGCTCACCTTCTACATATAGCTGAACTATCTGCATCTATCGAATGTTTTGTACTACATCACTTGCAAATTCTATGTCAATGGTGTAGTTAATTAGTTTATCATTTCGGCTTGTCTTGTAAGTAAAACTACTTGAGGAAATATTACAAGGTATTTCGTTTGAGTCGTAATCTATCCAAACATAATCGCTTAAAAATAATTCCTTAAAGACATCATTATTGTTTTCAGGGTAGAAACCACTATTCAAAGTCAAGGTTTCATTAGCGTTCTTATTTACGATTGATTTTTGCGCATCCCCTAAATTATAAGCAGCATTCTCAATAATGTTTCTTTTAAAGTAAGAAACGTTAGTAGCCATATTCTTAACTGACTTCTTAAACATCGTTAGACTTTGTAAAGCACCATATCTATTTACAAAGGTTAATCGGTAAGGTGTGTCTAAACATTCCTCTATATTCTCTACTGTGTAGTTCTGAACCTTTATCCCTGTGGTAACTATAATTTCATCTACGTTATCTGTTGCCCCTGTGTTAGAAAAATATTCTACTTGGTCATAAGAATTATTAGTGCTTGAAATAGTAACAGTATTAACTAAAGAACCATCCTTTTTAAATTCTACCGTAGTGCCGTTAAAAGAATTATCTACTGGAAAATATAAACTATCGTCAACGTTTTTAACTATGTGTCTATTTGTTATAAGTCCTGCCGTTGTTCCTATCTGTGGATTTGCACCATCTGTAATATATCCGTAACCATAAAACGCAGTAAGCTGAACAATCGATAAAGTACTTGAAGTGTTTACGAAATATCTTGTTACTTGGTAATCTACCCAAACATTGTTCTCAATCGTTGAAGTATTAGAGTAGTCAAGTTCCATATTCATATAGTCCTTAACAAGTTCAGATATTTCAAAGTCTACCCTACCAAGTTCTGCATTACTCGATAAAGTATAAGTTGGATCAGCAGGTCTATCTGTTGTTTTTACTCCTGTGTAAATATATATATCAATAGAAGCCGATACCATACCAGATTGATTGGTAGAAACGAAATAAGGACTTCTTACATTTATTTTAGCCATTTAATTGTTGTTTAGTAGTAAATTCTAAAAATGATGCAGTATCTAAAGCAAAGGCTTTCTCTAATTCTTTCGGTAATCCTTTAGCGTATTTCTGAAATGGTTTAGTAAGAAATAAACTAGGTTTAATTCCGTTATAAAATATACTTCTGGCAATTGCAAACTGTAAAGACTTTCTACTCATAAACCTACCCTTTTTATCTCTTGGTGCTATGCCTTTTTTTACTGTCCATTTATCCAACTTACTTGGTGGTGGCATTCCTTTTAATCCTCCTTTACTTTTATAGGAATAAGGTGTGTTATATTTTCTTTTTACACCGCTTACCCCTTTATCTTGAAATACCCCATAATAAGGCATTTCTATTTCAAACTGCAAACTGCGATCTGTTACCTTTACTTCACCCCCTTTTAAATCATTCTCTAGCTTACCACCTCCTTTGCCTTCTTTGCGTAAGTTTGCTTTAGCTTCTTTTACAACCTTATCTCTAAATACTTCTAAAGCCTTTTGTAATTCCTTTAGTTGCATATGTCAATGTTATTTATAGTAACTACGTCAAAAGTACTTACCCATCCTGCTAACTCATTTTCAAACCGATCAAAGAACGCCTCAAGTGAAGCTGCCCCTTCTAAATGATAACCATCTTGGTGTGGTGTGCCTTTTCTTAATTTTTGATGCATTCTATTTAATACTGATAGTTGTGTGTTTAGTACATCTTGCCTGTTATCATTTCCCACAAATATATCAGTCGTTGCATCTTTACTTGTATCCACAATGTCCATAGCCATAACCGAAATATTATAAGATAAAGTCTGTCCATTATCTGTAACGTTGTTTATCATTATATGCGACAAAGGAAAAATAGTCTGCTTGTTTAAGTCTACCTCTGTAATATCTCCAAAAGTTACCGTATTGGTATTTTCATCTGCTTGTAAGATGTCTTTGATTTTGGTGGTTAAGTCGTAAAACGATTGTATCCCTCTATATGTCATCGCATTTTTCTTTTTAATTCTTGTGCTTCTATGTCAGCCTTTTCTTTTTTAAACGTCAGCATCAATAAACAAGTATTGACATTTAGTTCTGTTATTTCTTCAAATTTAGTAACGTCTCCATCTGCAAGTGCATATACTGATTGATACCATCCCCATTTAGCACCGAAATTTGCTCTGGAGTCAAGTCCTCCTGATCCTGTAAATAAGCTATCATAGCTTTCGACAATTCGATTCCTAAATTCCAAAAAAAAAGCATAGAACTAACTACCGCATCCATTGGCGTGTGCTTCATTGCTTCGTGATAGTTATCCCCTCTGTATTCTTCAATTAAGTACTTGTCTTTTATCTTTTGTTTTATTGGTCTGTATAAAACCGCCATAGCTTTGTGTAAGTTCTGTACATCTCCTATTGAATTGTCTAAATCAATATACTCGCCAAAGGTCATATCTTCTAACTTTGGAATAAAACCAAATTCAGTATCTCCTAACTTAAAGCTTAAAACTAGATTAGGTTTCTGCTCAAGTGTTTTAGATATCATTTCAGTAACTTTATCTATGTCAGACTTGCGATATTTAAGAGCATCACTTAAAGGTAAATCACAGAATATCTGTAAAATTTTCTCTTGAATAAATAAGTCATCAAAAGATGCATCCTTGTTTACTTCTAATACCTTGTGAAACCTTTGGTATTTATGTAAAGGAATATCTTTAAGACTGTCTGGTACTGTAATCTTAACTTCCATAACTATAAAACGATTTTATTTTAAATTTTAACGAACTGCGTATTTTCCGTAATTAGGTTGAGATAGCATATTATAAGTAGCATATCTAAGGCTATCAATAGTGTGGTTATAGGCATCTCGTGGAACATTTGTAGGTCTACCACTTTTGTCCTCTATCCATTTGTAGTTTCTAAATTCTTGAATCATATTTAGTGAATCACTAGTAATATTTAATTTGTAACGCTTTAAGAGATCTATACCTGCGTTTACAGAATCTTTACCTTTTATCGTAGGCTTAGTATTTAACCCCATTCTTCTTAACTCATCTATAAGTCTTGGTTCTGCTGAATCACAAAATACTAACTCCCTATTTATGCCAATTTCTTTTAATCTAAGATATATATCATTAGCAGTCATTTTAGTTTCATAAAAGTGTTCTTTGCAGTATAGATTAAAATCTTTTTGATAAACACTAACCAAAGTGGTAGGATCATTAACATAGCCAAAATCCATACCATAGGAAATAAACTTTGCATCTTCAGGTATTTTATTTACTTCTATATATTGAAAAATAGTTGTTTTATTTACACCCCTTTCACCTAGTCCGTATATCTGCCAGTAGGTTTCATCTGTTTCCCTTAAAAGTTCTATTTCCTTTCTTATGCTTATATCAAGAAAAGGATTATCTAAATAAGTAGTCTTGTAAAATTCTGCATCCTCTCTGGGTATTACGTTATCATATATCCAAGAATACTCGTCAGAAGGGTTGTAATCGATTATTATCTTTTCAGTAGTCCTAAATACTAATTGTTGCCAATCTTCAAAATAAAGCTCGTTTGCTTCGTTTATAAATAGGACATCCCTTTTTCTACCCCTTACCTTTTGTGGTTGATCTAAAGAAATAAATTCAACTAGGTTGCCAAATAATTCATATTCACTATTTGATTTATTATGAAATTCTTCAGAATACATATTATGTTGCTTTAGTATCTCTAAAAAATCCCTCATAACAGATGCCCTAACACTTGGAAATGTTTTACGGCATATAGTTATAGTCTTGCCCTTTACCTTAGTGCAATAATCAAAAATGAGCCAAAGGAGGATGTTGTAGGTTTTACCGCTACGAGTCCCCCCCTGCTCAATAGTAATCTTTTTATTTGACCTTTGTAGGTGTTTAAAAACTACATTAGTCTTGATCTTCTGTTTTGTCAATTATTTCTATTTGAAAGTTAGTAGGCATACCATCTGCGCCAGTAATTTCTTGTCTTTCGATATACCCTCTTTTCTTGCCTTTTGTTTTTAAATAGAAAATAGTTGCTGAAGTATTTCCTTCACCTATTTGTTTATGCAATTGACTTTCTGCAAAGTCTAAAGCTATGTTTTGAATATCATCTACCTCCTTAGCAAATTCTTCGTCCTCTTGAATCCATCCATAAAAAGTAGTTCTGCCAATACCTACATTTTTACAAGCAGTCGTTACTACACCCAAAGATTTTTCTAAGGCTTCGATTATTGCTTTTTTATGTTGTTCGGTTTTGTTCATTGGTTTTTATTTTGGAGTCCAAGACTTGCTAAATTCTTTATCCTTAAATATTTCTGACTTAGGAATACCAGCTTTAAATAATAATCTAACTACCTCTTCTTTTTCCATTCCTAATCGCTTCATAATATTATCGCCACTTAAACCAGAATTTACCATATCAACAACAATATCGCTCATTTTTAAAACACTATGCGTTCCTCTTGCTCTATTATGTCTAACTGTTGCCATTTTTTGTTGGCTTGAATCTGAAGGCTTTATCATTACCACAGGAACAAACCCATCTGTTAAGTCATATATTTCTTTATGACCAGATACGGTCCATCTATGAAATCCATCAACGATAGTGTAATCAGGATTAATTACAATAGGCTGAGTCCAACCATCCTCAAGAATACTTATTTTTAAAAGACTTAATTCAGGTGGCGCAACTTTATTAGGATTATATCCATTAGGGGATAATTCTTCCCTATTAATCCATTTTAAATCATTTAAAGGTTGTTTTTTTAATTTTGACATACTAATATTATTTAAATCTTTTTGCTTTATATTTTTCGCTTCCAAACTTAATAACGGCTTCATTAAATGAATTTATACCTAATTTTTTTTGAGCATTTATTGCAAGACCTTCAAGTTGTGGACCTGTCCTCCCTTTAAAATCTCCTTTAATAATTAACTTACAAATAAAACTCCAGCTAGTGCCAGTTAAAGGATGACTTTCTTCTTCAGGTATTGGATCATTTGTTTTATCATAATGTCTTTTAATAATTGAGTTAATGTTTTTCTTAACTGATATAATATCAACTGTGTCATAACTCTCTAAAAGAACTTCAGCCCATTCCTTATAAGTTAAGTTTTCAGGTCTTTCTGCTTTACCATAACCATATAGCTCAGTATTAGCATATCGCCAAGCAGTACCCACTCCCTCAACTCTTGAAAGCATTTTGTGCCACATTTCAGGGAAACATTCAGAATATAACCACAAGCCCCTTAATGGCTCTTCACCAAAAGGAGGGCATACCCTTTGAGATAAGAAGCCGTTAAACATTCTGGTTTTATTCATTACGTCATATGTTCTATTATAATCCCATCCAAACTTAGTAACGCAAAGCCATACATCCTCACTACTCATATCATAAATAGGATGACACATAGCAACGTGCTTATTTTTTGCAATATAATTATCATTCTTTTTGCTTGAAACTGCTTTCATACGTCTAAATGATTCTTGAGTCCTAACCCCTGTTAGAATTGCAGTTGTTCCTTCGCTTTCATCTGGTAAGAGCGAACTAAATTCTTGAAAGCTCATCCCTTTTTTAAATTTAGGATGTTCAGTAATTAAACAATCTACTTCAGGCATATCTCTTACCCATAGATCTTTCTTGTCTTTATCCCAACAATACCAAAAAGGATTTTCATTTGAACAAGCGTTTCTATGTTTAAACTCAAGGCAATACCAATTAAAGTTTATGCCTTCTATTTTAGAAACCCTTTCAGCATATTCAATAGTTGGTGGGTGTATTGCTTCCTCATCAAAGAAATTTACTATAAATGTTTTATTTAGTTTTTTTGCAACCATTAAGGTCATATTTAAAACACAGGTAGAATCTTTTCCTGCAGAAAAATTGACAACAATATTATCAAATGACTTAAATAAATATTCTATTCTTTCGCAACCTGCTTCAAAAACATTTTTATCGTTGTATTCTTTTGCTCTTGCTCTTGCCATTACTTAGTTCTTATATCGTCAATTGTACTTGCAGAAACACCATCAACGATTGTTCTATTAATCATTGGATGATCAACATCTGTTGCGCCAAAATCACTATCAGGATGAAAAGCAACTACATCCATTCCCTCTTCTTTAGTTGTTTTAAAAGCGTGTAGTCCATTAGGGTAATCTTTACCATCTAAACCTTTTGAATAAACACTACCATCCCATTCTTTAATTATAAAGATCATATCTTTTTTTAAATCTAAATTTCCAAATGGTGTCTTACATATTCCGCTTCCCTTAGTAACCATACCTATTCTGTGTGATGGGTGCGTGTGCATCGTTTGATCTATATCCTTTGGAAAGTGTAAATGATTAAAACAAGGATCTCCCATTTTTACTGGAGGAATTAATAAGCTATCAGTACATCCATCAATGTACTTTAATCTTCCTTCATCTTCAACCTCTCCACCTATGGTAAAATATGATTTAAAGTTTGTTTTTGGATATATACCTTTTTCGTGATACACTTCAATTAAAATCATTTTACTATGCCAATTTGCAGGTAATGTAAAATTCCCCACAGAAGTAAAATACATTCCAGAAGTTAAAAAATATGAAGGTTTGCCGTAGGTGTCAATACTTGAAATACCATCATAAACATAACCGTAATAACTACAATTATCTTTAATTTCAACACCCTCTCCATTTATTACATTATAATAGGCAATAGGATATTTTTCGTGATTGCTTTCATCAAATAGTAATCCCTTTACAGAATTATCAAAGCACACAAAAGAATTGGTTTCGTTTAAAATCATAATTTATATTTTATATTCATTAATAATATGCATTAGTGCATCCTCTATTTTTTCTAAATAATATTTGTCTTTTACTTTATTAATAACGTTTATTAAAATAATCTTATTCTTATGTTCCATTACTAGCTCAAAAGAAGAATATTCATCGTCAGTTATTTTTGGTGAATTATTACTTTTATTATTTTCTTCCTCAATATTAAAAGTGTCATCTAAGTTTAACCAAGTTGGCATTCCCCAATCATCTAATTGAACAGAATCCCATTCATTAGCTAAAACATCCCAGTCCCATTCTCCAAAGCCTACATTATCTTTAATAATAAATTCTCTTTGTTGTTCAGGTGTTAAGTCTTTAGCTTGAATTATGTGTACTTCTTTTAGTCCTGCTTCTTGACAAGCCTTTAAACGCATATTACCTCCAAGCACTATGTTATCTTCATTTACTACGATTGGCCGTAGTTCTAACATCTGTGGAAAGTCTTTAATACTTTGTACAAGCTTTTTAAACTTGTAGTCTTTTATAATTCTTGGATTGTCTTGGTTAGGCTTAACCTTACTAATTGATACTAAATGTGTTTGCATATTTATAAAACGATTTATTTACGAATTTAATACTGCTAAAAATGCAACAAGAACTAATCCTGTTACCATACAATAGAATGTTATCTTATAACTTAACTCTTTTTGTTTATCTCTCATCTTAATGTTTGTTTAATAATACAATTAGTATAGGTTTTGTTTCTTTATTGTTTTCTAGATCTATAAGCGCAAACTGCCGTTCTTTGTTTTATTTCAGGAAATTCTTTAATCATTACTGAATTGCTTATACATCTTTTCATAAACTCGTCTATTGTTTCTGTTGGTCTTTTTTTAGGTAGTGGCATAATTTAATTTTAAAAAAGGCTCAAGCCTTGTTTCTACAAATGTTTCAAATAACTCATCAGGTATTCTGTCAAACTTTTTATATCTGTCCGTAGTTCTTAAAGACTTTAAATGTTCTATTTCTTTGTTCTTTTCTATAAGTGCATTTGATAATTTAATAATTCTTTCTTCTAAGCTTTCAAGATAAGATATTTCTTTTATGTTTTGTGTGGCTACTATGTCTTTGTTTATAATAACAGAAGCTTTCTTGTACAGGTTAATATATTCGTTATCGTTCTTTAAGTGATTTTCTATCATTTTAAACATATGAATGATAGTAGCGTGGTCTCTATTAATTGGTTCAGCTATTTTGCTTAATGACAAATAAGGAAATATGTCTTTACATAGTTTAGCATATACTGCTCGTGCAGTTACGTTTTCTCTTCTTCTGTTTTTAGTTGTAATCTTGGCGTTGTGTAGTCTTTCAATTACGCCTATAATTTGATGTTGTATTTCTTTTTCCATTTTAGTATTCTTTTATAAATGTTATAGGATTTATCGCACGATGCCAAAAGTTTCTAAAATTGTTTTCAGTTACTTTAACTTCTTTACCTTGATAGTTTATCTGGGTTGTCCCAGTTGTAGTCGTGTTCCCAGAATTCCCATTCATCCATTTAATATTTTTTTAATTTTTTCTAAATATAAAACACCATCAATAAGTTCTTCTTGTGCGTGATTAATAAAAGCTAAAAAACCTTCATCGCTATTATATAAAGTTGTTTTGTATTTAGATATTCCTTTTATTGATCGCTTGTTTATTAAATCAATTATTCTGCGAACAATTTCATCAGGGGTAGTTTGATTTTCTTCTGCAAGTTCTGCTAATTTTTGTCGTGTGTCCATTATATTAAATCTAGTTCTAAATGTTTAATGTCATTATATCTTACCTTAACTATCATATCTTTCTTTTCCCACTTTCTTCTAGTGTAGAATTTAAAATAATCAAGTGGATTTGTTGTTTCGTCTTGAACATTTGCTTCTACAAACTTCAGTAATTCTTCACGAAAATAAATAGAAAAAGCATTTAATTCTGAAATATGCATCGCTATATACAAAGCTTGTCCCCTTAACCATCCATTATTCCCATTTACATTTGTGTACTCAAGCCATATCTTTTCAAAATGTCTATTGCCTTTTATATCTACGCCATAACCATTTACATAGCAATCAATGTGTCTATACCAGTCATCTTGTTGAGTTGATTTTTTATATACCAATCCTTTAGCCTCAACTTTTTGCTTAAATAACTCTTCAAAGTATTCGCCATCTTCTTTGCATCTTTGTAGCGTAGATTCTTTTACTTTCATCGATAACCTAATTTTAACAAGTGATAACATTGTATAAAGCGTTCTCTGCCCTTTGAGCGATAGATTTGCTTAAATAGACCTAAGACCTTCTTTTTATAGCCAAAGTCCGTAGAAACGCCTTCAAATAGCTTTTTAGCGTACGCCTTGCCATATCCCTTGCAGAAGTTTACATTATCTGCGGTGTCCCCCACTATCATCTGCTCATAAAAATTATATAAAGCTTGTCGCTTATTTAACTGAATTATCTTTCTTTGATTATAGTTATAAATCGTGCCCTCAAATTGTTTGTAGTCCTTATCTATTGAAATAATAATGCAGTTTTCTTCACCTATCTTTTGTCTGTAAATAGCTACTAGATCATCAGTTTCCATTCCATTAGCTATTTCAGGCTTATAATGTTCTCTTACATATTGACAAAGATCATTAAAATAAGGTGGCTTTTCACTTACCCTATTGGCTTTGTAGGTCTTTGTAATAAATTTCCTAAAGTTATTTCTTGAAAGCCCAAAAGGGATAACTTCCTCTATGTCCCAAAGCTCATCTAAATCATTAACAATCTTTTGGTAATTTTCGTCAAACTTATAAATGGCTTCTTCTTTTGATTCTACATTAAAACAAGAGGAATATAATAAGCTATCTATGTCAAATAAAAGTATCATATTTTCTCTATGTTATATTTATGCTTGACTACTTGCCACCAAGTAAGGTGTTGATATTCTTTTTCTGTATAAACTTTAACGACTCCTTTATCATTCTGAATCGTGTGAATCTGTGTTGGTAGTATCTTGTGGATCATTTTGAATTTGTTTAGTTAGTTGTTCTAATCTTAACGCTAGAACATATACTGATTTTTCAATATTAGATATTCTCTGTTGTTGAGTTATTCTTTGCTTCCTCATATTCTTTTATTTTATTTTTCATTGCTTCTATAAATCTTTCTTCATCTGATTGTCTTGCTTTAATAGCAAAATGCATTAAACCGTTTAAATCATTAAATAAAGAATCTCCGTTCCATACAATGTGGTAAGTATCATTTAATATATGTACTTCTCCATACTCTTGCCATAATGTATGCGTTTCGTGAATATAAACTTCTTTTACTTTGTTTTCCATAATTCTTGATTTTCTTGTTTTAGTTTTAAGTGTTCTTCAGAAAGTAGATCTAAATGGTCTTTATAAAGCTGCCTTTCTAGTTCTATCATATTTGTATGCTCTACAATATACTGAATAGATTTTATTAAGTTTTGTAGTTCTTTGTTGTTTGGTTTCTTTTCGTACCATTTTGTTAAAGTATCTAAAGCGTATTTAGTAGAATTTAAAAATATGTATGAATGTAAGGTATTCATAAATCCTCTTGTATCTGTTCTCTAATTGCTTCAAAGACTTCATCTCTTAAACATTCGCCTAAATTAGTGTCAGGTAAGAATCCTATAAAATCTATTTCAATATGATCAGGTGAAGGTGGTGTATAGTAATCGCCTTTATCGCCTTTGTCCACATAAGCGATATAATCAAACTCAAGACCTTTTTCGTATTGGTATGTTCCAGTTACTTTCATAGTAGTTAGTTTTAGTTAAACATCTTATTTACATCGTCCATAGTAATTAACAAATCAGTATCAGTATCCCAAGCCATTTGCAATACATCTAATTGAGTTGGCCAATCTCCATTACGATCTAAAAAGTCGTGGATAAGCATATCTAAAAATTCGCCTTTTCTTTGATTTAATCCGTTTGTTTCTTGTGTTGTCATAGTAGTTAGTTTTATTATTTATTTACGCAAGTTAAAAAGGTATCATTTCGTAGTACCTCTTTTAACATTATACCAATTTCTTCATTAGAAAATCCAGCAAAAGTGATTTCACTAATTATGTCTTTTAAAGTCCAATTATTAGTCTTTGCAAAATCATAAGTTTCTTGTAAAAAATTTAAAAGTTTAGTGTTCATAACGTTAGTTTTAGTATTAAACATACCCAAAGATAAACATTATTTTTTAATTAACAAAAAAGTTAATTATTTTTTTTAATATTTAAAATCTGTGTGCGGTGTGGAAAATTCTACAATAGAAGCTAATCTTTCAGGTAGTAGGTATACTTCTTTGTCCTTGCGTTCTTTTGACCACATTGTGGTAGTAGGGCATCTTATCGTTTCAACTTTAGGAGTATCTATATCATTAAGCCAATAAATATAAGTTCCTTTAGGATCACTCACATAGTAAAGCTTAACCACATCTTCAGGTAAAGACATTAACTTGTCGTATTTGTACTTCTCAAGCATCTTGTCTTTGTAGTATTTCTTTCTTACTTTAATTTCTATAACGCACTTATTACCTTTTGGGGTAGTGCCTATTAAATCGTAAAAGGTGTTTTGTTCACCTACCCAGTCTAATCTAAAGTCTAAAAATCCATTTAACCATAAGCAAATAGTTTTTTCGTATTTATCAGTATCATCCTTTGTCATAAAGTTCGTTTATATCGTTGATTCGTTGTTGCCATACCTTTGGACTACATCCACAATTTACAGTTATACGTTTATTTAATTCCTCTGCAAATATCTTTACTATTAGTTCTCTATCCGCTTTGGTTAGATCGTTGCTTTTAACTGCTCTAAATTCTGTCCAATAGTCATAATTCTCTTGATTCATTTTCTAAAGATTTTAATGTTGTCTAACTTTTCTTTTCTTTTATCACATCCGCAATCTTCCCCCCATATTTTTTTGACTATCCAAGCTACACCTGTAAGCTTAAATATCTTCTCTAAAGTTGTTCCCAGTTTCATAGTTATGTTTTATTTCGTTCTTGATTATCTTAACGGTATTGTAAAGCGAATAATAGCTTATTGTGGTTTCTCTCGATAATTCCGCTATACTTTTACCTTCTATGAATACTTCGTTAAATACACAAGCGTTATAGATGTTTTTTAAGTTCTGCGTGTTGTCTAAATCTAGGTGATCTAAATTATGGTCATTTAACCACCTTGTAATGTGTTCACTTTTTGTGTTGTCTATTTCAATGTATTCTTCATCTTCTATGTTAGGTATTTCTTCTGTAAACCAAAAGCGTTTTTCTTTTTTCTTTAGATCAAATACCATATTCCTTAAAACTAAATAGACGAAATAGAAATTAATCTTTTCGCCTATCATAATATCCTTGTCGTAATCGTGCATCTTTAGGTAAAGTTCCTGCACTATGTCTTGTGCAGTATCAAGGTTTACCGTAAAGCTTATGACATACGCCAACCAAAGGTCGTGATGTCGTGATAATATTTGAAGCATTATAGGTCAAGTTCAATCGTTAATAATAATAAATATAGCTTCAAAGTTTGATATGGAAATTGTTCTGTGGGGTACAAAACTTCCCATCCTAAACACATCCTTTGATGTGGTAAACTAAATACAAATCTTAATTCCCAATCCATTAAGCCTTCCTTAAATTAGCTTGTGCAAACTTCTGTTCTTGTTTGTTGTGTACTACTCTTTTTAAAATGTTTTCCCCTTCTATTTCAAAACCTACATTATTTAAAACAGACTTTAATCTTATTGGATTATCTAAAGGTGTAGGTCTACCACCGCTTTCTGTTTCTTTTGTTTTTCTTATGTGCATATGCGTTACATTCCAATCACTTGGATGTTGTGTGTACCTGTGAAAAGTTAAAAAGTCATCAGCTCTATTGATAAACTTTGCCCCTCCTTCAACATCTCCTGCGCTTGGTGGCATACCATATCCTGCGTATTCGTGTCCTATTGGATGTTTCATTCTAATAGCACTTGTTACTGCGTGAACATTTAACCACAAACTAATTTCGTTTCTTTTACAAAATTGTCTTAATTCTGTCATCGCTTGATAATCGTAACTATGCCCATCTATTGTCTTTGACATTTCCGCATCTTTAATTAAACTATTGTAAGGATCAATTAACATACCTTGATAGTCCCAAGCTGCTTTATAACTTTCTGCTAATCTAATCAAATCCTTATAAGTGTAAAGTTTTTCAGGACTTATAAATTTAAAGTAATTTCTAATTACCTCTGTACCATACTTATACGCTTCCTCTGACATCTTGTTTATAGGTTCTGCAAGTAAATATTCCATTAATTTTCTAATAATAGAATAAGGTTCGTTTTCACTTGAAAAAACTACCCATTTAATGTTATGTCGTAAAGAATATAAAAGCATTAAAAATAAAGCCATTGATGTTTTACCAACATTGGCTTGTCCTAGTATTACGTTAAAGTTTCCTTTCTTAAATCTAAAATATTCATCTATCTCAGGTATTCCTAGTTTATAACCTTCTTTAATTTCACCTTTTCTAATCTTGTTTAGGTGTTGTAGTTCTTTTGTGTAGTCAATTAGCATAGTGTAGTGTTTTAGTAAATATATAAAAAAAGGGGGCAATATGCCCCCCTCTTTATTTAGAATGGCAAATCCTCATCTCGATCAGGTTGCTGCGCTGCACTTGTTAAAGCAGGGGCGTTTTCTTTATCCGCAGTTTTAATCGTTCCATCTGTCCAAATTACCTTTCCATTTCCTACATATATTCTGTCTTGTTTAGCTTCTCTCTCTTCTTTAGATTGAGTAATCACAACAGAAGCATTGCTTCCAAATTGATTGGTTTGGTCATTTAGGCTTAGAGAAAGGTTAATATAAGTCCCTTTCTTACCTTTAATCATTTTGTCTTTTGGTAGTTTAGTTAGATCTAAACTAAAGTTTACAATTGCACTCATTTTTAAATATTTAAAATTAATCTTCTTCTGTGTAAAATTCGCAGTTTTCTTTGCATTGACTGCATCTTTCTGTTTCTATCTCATTGAGATATGGCGGTGCGCCACAACAATTACTATACATTTTTCTTAAAGCTTTCTGATTCATCTTCTCCAAAAACGCCTAACTGATAAAACCCAGACATTTTTAAAGCTGCTCTTGACATTGCTCTTTTTTCTGCCATCTCTGCAATATACCAACTATTGGTAGTTCCGTTTTTAAAGTCACCATATTTAGCAGAGCCAAAGGTTTCTAAATAGGCACCATCTTTAGTAATGGTTGCTTTAAATACTGCAAAGTCTGGCTCACATCTAATAACTTCGTATTGAATATAGAATTGCTCTGCTGCAATAATCTTTTCAATTCCTTGTCGTGTAATAATTGTGTAATGCTGATGCTTAAAAAAATCAGCAGGTTGTAGATCATACTTTTCGTAAAGTTCTCTTAGTTTACTCTTGTCCATAATAGTTTTTTAATGCTTCTAGTTTAGCGGTTAATAATTCATTTTCTTGTTCTTGTTCTGTAATAATTCCTTTTAAGACTTTGTTCTGCATTTCTAATTGTTTAATGCGTTTTTCCATAGCCTCAATTCGTAGCGCAGGAAACTCAAGAACTTCTTTTTTTAGTTCTTTAAGTTCGTTGTACATTAAATAATTTTCGGTGTGCTTGGATAAGCCTAAAAGGTAAGTAAATCTTTTTTCCATTGTAGTAGTGTTAAAAGGGGCATTTCTGCCCCTGTTAGTTTTAGCGATATGATTCTAAAAGTTCGTATTCATATTCCTTGTATTCTTTAGATTCTCTGTGATCTTTAACAATATTGCTAAGATCTTCCAAAGACTTTAGTGGACAAAAATAATTTCCTGCGTTTGTGTAGGCGTTGTATAATAAACCGCCTAAAGCATCGATAGCTTCGTTAATGTTGTCGTATTTGTCCTCATTAACTTCCCAACCTTTAAAATCTATTTGCTCATTTTTTATATACTGAAGATTGTAAGCGGTAACATTTGAAATATAAGCGTACCAAATATTTCTTTGAGTTTCTTCTTTAGTAAATGAGTTAGCGATTTTTGCTGCTTCTTTTCCTTGTAGTAGTGATACTGACATAACTTTTAGTTTTAAATTAGTTTTTTGTGTTATTGTTTACCAAAGATATAAATTATTTTTTAATTAACAAATAACTTTAAAAAAAATATTCAAAAAAAAAAAGAGGAAGCTTTTAGACTTCCCCTTTCCCACTAAAACTAATTCAAATTACTAGAAAAAAACTACTACTACAAAGTTTATTTAAAGTGATTCAAATGTAATTAAAAATTTTGTCTTTCCAAAACTTTTAGCTTGTTTGTGTAGTCCTGAATCATTTCTTCTAATTCAAAGTCTGAAATCTTAACCGTTTCTCGTGATCTAAAAAGTAAAACATCACTATACCCTTCACCGTACTTTTCATCTATAAACTTTGAAAACAAATATTGCTCACCTTGTGAATACATATTGCACTTCATACACTGAGGATAAACATTTTCCTCATCCCATCTTGTAGAATAATGCCTTCTAGACATAAAGTGTCCTGCTTGAATAGACTTTAGTGGGTATCTTCTTTTACAAGTCACACACTCAACTAAATTGTCCCTTAAATTTTTAGTACGAATGTATTTAGAAAATACCCTATCTAAAGCTATTATAAGCTGCTTACGGCTTTTTTTTCTTTTTTTCAAGGTATAATAGTGTTATCTATTTTTCCTATCAAATAACGTAGGTTTTCTTTATCTACTTTAGTTTCTATAACTTCTTTGTAAGTAAATAATTTAATGTCATAGAATTCATCTGAATTTTCATTCTGCTTTATTTTTATATCTAATTTCATATTATAGTATTATATTTTTTTTTATTTATAATAGTATATATTAATTATTTATACTTTAGAAAAGTTTCAGTTGTTAGAGGATATAGGTAGCCCTACGCTACCCATCCAAATACTCATACTTCGTCAAAGCCTTCAGAGTTATTCAGATACCTAATTTTAACAGGTTAATTAGGTTTGCAATTCCACTACTCCTGTGTAGTACTACCCTTCGTTTGCTTTAGGTTGAAGTCTGACTTTGGTAGTATCCCATTCTAGTCAGTTAGTTAATCTTGCCGAATCGTGATTTATAGACGCATAAACAAGATGTCCCAAATATATAAAAAAAAAATTACCTGCCCTGTCCGTTGTACGTTTTTTTGTACAACTTGGAAGATTTAAGTTTTGAGGACTTGGTTTTAGAATGCACATTAGGTCTTTTGACCTTTGGCTTATCTATCTTAACTACTGCCGTTTGTTTAGCCATTACTTATCGCTTGAAGTTCCGTAATAATACGCAAAAATGTTTGAAATAACTACCCCTTCAATCATTCCCATTAGATGAACAAATAAGTCATTTTCTGTAACTGAAGGAATATAAACTACTGCGTAGATCATAAACATAAAAGAAGCTAAACCTACAAGACCAGTAACAAACATCATCCAATCTTGTCCTCCTGCTTTCTTGACTTCTACTTCTCTTTGTCTTGCTGAATTTCTATCTTCTATTTCAAGCTGATATAGTTCTTTTAAAAGCGTTTCTTTCTCTTGGCTAGGTAAACTATCGTCAGAGTCAATTAAGTTCTTTACGATGCCTAAAACGCCTTTATCTGGTAGAATATCACCTGCAAGGTTAGGTAACTTGTCTAAAAGGAATTTTCCTACTTTAGTTTCTTTAAAAGGCTTACCCATTCCATCGTGCTTTAGTGCCTCTTATATCGTAGTGGACAAACTTATTCTTTGTGTATATACCTATACCACCTTCAGACATTTTACCTTCTTCTATTAACCCTTCAATGACTTTAGCAAGTTGTTTAGGTGTTTTACTTTCTACATAGATGTCTGCTGCTTTACCTAAAACGTGTTGACTGTTCTTACTTCCACCGATAAGTTCGTTGTGTTTTCTTGAACGATAAGCATTAGTGATAAAAATAGGTTCATCTAGTTCATCCCTTAAAACCTGAAGGTTATTCGCTAGTTCTTGAATGTTTTTAAATTGGTTCTCTGTCATAGGTGAACCATCCTTACATTCAAATTCTGCCCTGTTAAAGTTTTTAGTTAGTTTCATTTATTCTATTTATAAATTCCTGAAGTTCTTCTTCGGTTACATTTAAACGCATTCTTAAGCCACCCTGATACTGTCTAATAATATGCCCATCTTTTATAACATAAATGAACGGAACACTTTTAATCTTGTTTTTAAGGTTGTCGTTTAAGTCCTCAAGTAGTGCGTATTCGTACTGACAATTCTTTAAGTTTAGTTTTAAATCATTTTGCTTGTTCCAAGATGAATTAATCTGCACGACTTTAACCTGTGCAGTTATAGATCCAAAACATAACATAAACAAAACGATTAACTTCTTCATTGCATATTATATAATCGTTCCTCTATCTTGTCTAACTTAACACCATTAGCATCTACCTTTTCTTCGATGTTTAAAATAGAACTACGAATAAGTTCATCTTTTAAGTCGTATTCAGTTCTTGATACTTCAGAAGGTGGTAGTTTCTTTGCTTCGCTTATTTCAGACTGAAGCGTAAACCACATACCAACTACGGTAACAATCACCCCACCTAAAATAACAAGCGTTTCAACGCTTATGCTAAACTTACTATCCTTCGATAACTCTTTCATTATTCTTCAATAAACTTGTATTTTGTATAATCTAACCCCATAAAAGAATGCACACCATTATCGTCTAAATCGACAGAATAAGTTTTCCAACCATAAGGATGGTCAGCATAAACCACATTCCCTTCATCATCGTAAGAGTCAGATAAATTCCAAAGCACATCAACGTGATATTTATCAGATAGTACTGGAGGCGTGACTTCATTTCCATTTTCGTCAAAAACGCCTTGTTGCAAAGTAATATTCCCCAACTTGACAATAGAATGCTTGTGAGTAGGATAAGTGTTTCCATCTTCGTCTGCTGCTATGCCTAATGCCTCTATTTTAGATTCGGCTTGTGCTTGTGAGTCAAATTCGTATTTGGCTATTTTCATTTTATTATGTTGTTAAGTTTTCTAATTGTTCGTCTGTTAATGCCTCTGGGAAATATTTAACGCTTCTTACTTTTCCGTAGAAAGGTGCAGAACCATCGCCTCTATCAAATTGTAAAGAGGATAAATTACTTGGCAAAGTATGTGATATTATTGTTGAACCTTGTTGATTTCCATTTACAAAAAATTTAAATTCAGAAGCGCTATAAACAAAAGCCATTTTTATTATATCGCCATAACTATATCCATAATAAGGTATGCTATTATTACCACCACTATACCCTATTTCTGCTCTTATCGTTGCAGAAGAAGATACTATAATAAATTTTATATATTCAACATTTGTGCCATCAGATAAAGATATGTTTAGTGTTGAATCGCTATTGGTCGTTTTTATTTCCGCATAAAGCACACCTTCCTCTGAATTAAAATCTTGCTCACTGCCGCAGTTGTTTGCTACATCTGCCGTTCTTGTAACTGTGCTTCCTTCTGTTTTTATGTACGATGTGGCGTAACTTCCCGCCTCTTGTTGAGGCATCGCAAAATAAAAAGTAACACCACACCCTCTTGGTATTGTTGAGAATCCACCAATGTGCGGCCCTAAATAAGTATTAACATTTGATGTAACTTCAAATTTTTGCCATTCCGTTGTTAAAGATATTGTGTCGTTTAAAGTAGAACCTTGAGTACATAATGCAATGTCTATATTTTCACTTGCCTTACCCCATACACTAAATGTTCTATCTGTGCCATCAGTAATGTCTGGACTAAAATATAACGCTGGGTTATTGTCTGTGTTATTTTCTGTTATTTTAATAGCATTTGATGTGCCTAATGGCCCTTGCTCTGTTGTGTTATTTACTTCAAATCCTCTTTTTACCCAAACAGATTGTGTCCAATCTTCTGAATAAGTAATTAAATTACTTCTCTGTCCCTCTAAAAGCAATGCCCCTACACCATCACTAAAATCAATTCTTGGTATTCCTACACGACCATTTGTGTATTGGTAATCTAATGGCTCAGTTCCTTCGACTAATTGTGCGCCATATATCTCAACATCGCTTGTTGCAATAAATTCTATTTGAATATTTGTAAATGATGCAGTAAATGAATAATCATATCTTACCCATTCTGATGTAGGAGATATTTCTAAATAATATGTTCCAGAATTATCTCTTATTCGTAATGTTCCGCTACCTTTTGCATAAATAGAATAAGTATATGTAGAAGAATTACCGATTATTGATAAATAAATCCTATTGCCGCTTACGGCTTGTACCCTTGTGCTATTTTGAACACCAAATGGACTAATACCATAATTATTCGTTAAAGTAGGAGTTCCAATTTTAGTCCATTGACTAAAGTCTTGACTATAATCAATTAAGTTATAAAGTTCCGCAGTCTGTAACACACCATTCTTATCTACATAAGTACCATTACTCGCCCTTGTAAAATCAAAGTCCTTGTTGAAATACTTACTTCCTACTTGTTTGTATGCTAAAAGACCGCTATCCTTAACGCCCCAGTTTTTATCTCCTAAATTAATCATATCTATCCTTGAATAATTGTATAATTATTTGCTAATGCCATCGCTTGAAAACTTCCGTAACCCTCACCAGTTAAACATTCCATTTCGTCATTAGATAGGTATGGGAATACGCCTACCATTTTTGTCTTGCCGTAGAAATCCTCATTACCATCGCCAGCATCAAACGCTAACTCACTTAATCCAGTCGGTACAGTTCCACTTGTATCTGTTAAAACTTGTACACCATCTACCCAAAGACTAAAGTCATTATCCTTATATCTAACCGCTAATTTTGTGAAATTAGTAATATCTGAAACGGTATAACTTAAAACTGCTTGTGAAACGCCACCATTTGAAATCAATCCAAATATTAAATTAGATGTGTTTCTAAATTTTAATGATACTACATTACTTGCTGAACCATCGCTTATTGCAATTGCTGTATTGGTTAAGTCATTATTAAATCTTTTTAAATCAACATAAAGCACACCCTCTGAATCAAACAAATCAGCATTACCAGCATTATTACAAGTTTCAGCAGCACGAGTAACTGCACTACCATTTGTGGGGATATAACTTGAGATATTGCCTTGTTCAAGCATAGCACCCCAAATATAAATTCCATCTGAACCATTACCAGCAAAGTTTACAAGTCTTGCTTGTGTTGGTGATTCGGCTATTGATATTCTTACGCTATTTAAACCAACTTGGCTAAATGCTATAACACATCTATACCAACCATTTCCATAATCCTCAATGCTTGGCGTACAAACATCATAAGAACCAACTACACCATTATTAAGGTCAAAATTTGCATAACGGCTTCCGTCTTTTGCATCAGTTAATTGAACAACATCATATTCACCTTTTTTAGCAAATAAACTATAAGAGAAATCGCCATCGTAGGCAGAAGAATAAACTATTGATTGTCTTGCACTAGATGTTCCAGCAATTAATTTTGCAGCATTTTCATTTCCATCTGGTGATATTGTAGCGTTTAATGTAACAATTGAATTTGTTTGTATTGTCCATTCACTAAAATCCTCTGAATAATTTAAAAGATTCGTTGACTGCCCCTCAAGCAAGAAATGCCCTTTACCACTTCCGTAAATAGGTAAACCATTCTCATAACTAAAACCTTCGTAATTTATTCTTGGAAGATTTGTGTCATCGGTTACTTCTTTGACTGATATGTTGTCTATTTCTTGTAAATCAGATGTACCCGCATAAAAAGTTAAAAATCCACTTGCGGGTGCAATAAAATCTAATGTATAATTTAGGTTTGTGCCAGTAGGTAATAATTCAGTCAAAGCACCACCACCGACATAAATAGTCATTTTATCATTAGATTGTAATATGTCTAATTTTAATCTATATTTTTTACCACTTGTCAACGATGCAGAAGAAACCAAATTTCTATTAGGCACAGATGCGTTTGAATCACAAATTGCTCTGCCATCATATATTTGCCAACCAAAAGTACCGCCGCTATTTGAAAACGTCCAATTCTGACCAACTTCTTTTACCGATACATTGTCGATTGAAACGCTTCCTATTGTAGTTCCAACACCAGTTTGTAATAAAAGTCTATTATCAACACCATTAGATATACCATAATAAGTAAAAGTTCCGCTTGTTGTTGCTTCACCTATTACATTATAACCACCAGTACCTCCGCCCAACATAACCTTAACACTACCAGCACTTATTGTTGTTTTTATAACAACCTTAAAAATTTTTCCTACTGATGTTACGTTGTTTTGATACAAATTATGTCCAGCACCACTTAAAGAATTTGATGCTTGGCCATTTTCTATAACCCATCCAGATTTAACCCAATCACTATCCGTATCAAAAGAACCATTAGTAACAAGTTCAGAACCTATCTGCTCAAAGTCACCATTTTGTACTAACTCTCCACCTATGATTTGTACGTCTTGAATATAACCATCTTCTCCTACTCTTGTCGCTGATGAATTTCTTGTAAATGTGAAATCTGCATCCCCTTCTATTGGCTTAACACTATGTAAAATACCATCCGAATAGGCGGTTGGTGTGGTAATAACTTTGGCTTTTTGTAATAACATATTAGCAGATTAAAGCGTTTAACAATTCATCAGTTTCATTACTATTCTCATAATAACCTACCCTTACATACATATCATTCGTAATGTTTGGCTCATAGTAAACATCACCCCAATATGTGCTTGAAGTTTCTCCCCACCAAGTTCTATGATATATTTCGTTAGCCATTTTTTTTCTTTTTTAAGTATTCAGCCAATTTTTTTAAGTTAATTGGTTTTACTTTATATTTTACAACACCCATCCTACAAAGTTTGCGTTCTTGTCAGGATCCATATCTTCGTTTGTGTTAGTATTGTATTCAGGAAACAAATTCTGATTGAAATCCATATAATCTATAAACCTTCTAGTATAGAAGTCAGCAAAGTTTCTATGTTTTTGTGTAAGAAAATCTACTTCTTCTTTTGTAGGATTTTCAGCGTTTTCACTTCTATGTCTAAATAACCCTCCATTTCGTAATTCGTAACTTGCAAAAGGTAAATAGTCTACCATAGCAAAATGAATAAGCATAGGCTGGATATAGTCTTGAACTAAATCTAAATAATTACCTAACAAAGTTCCTGCTATAATATCGGCACTAATTCTATTGTAAAGGTCAGTACCTAAATAGTTTTGAATGTGCATCTGTTGTGCGATCTTGATAAACTGAATAAATTTATCAGTATCGACATTCCCATCTAAAATGCTATTTCTTACTAAATCTTCTCTTTTTATAAATAACGCAGTAGCCATATCTTATCTATTTACAAATCCTTGATTCGGCATATCAATAGGTTTTTGAGATACTAATGGATCATTGTCCTCAAATATCCTACTGCTTTTTTGTGCTTTAGGACTTGTTACATCACCAGTTTTTCCTGCCTTACCTTTAAACCTATAAGTTTCCCTTCTCCATCTATGATGACAAGCACCACCGCCTTTATAAAGCCAAATAGAATAAGTATCTGCACCTCCTAGTCCCCATCCTTTATTAACTGGTTTATTTTCCATTGCTATAATATCCTCTTTACGATAGATCTTATTAGCTTCAACCATTTTTTTACAAAATTCCCTTGATTTACTCGTAACACTTAAAGGGCTATATCTATATCTTACCTTGTAATAATCGCCTTCAAATTCTGTATCTTGTTCACTACTAGCTAAAGGTCTTGCAGTTCCTGTACTTACAAAATTCCAAACCTTTTTTAATAAGCTTGGATTATTTAGTTTTTCTATTTCCTTGTCAAGTTCTTTTTCTGTTTCATAGTCTACATCCCTTTCATCAATAAGTTCCCATTCATCGCCTAAATCCTCACCCATATCAATTAAGACATTAGCTATTTCTGTGTCTTTATCTGAACTTAACTTTTGACCTGTTTCTTCTTCTACTTGTTCTTTTGTTAAAGCGTTTTCAAGGTCTACAAATTCAAGCGGTTGTAAGGTCTTAAAATATAGATTTAAGGAAGCATTGTTAAAAGATAGTACTTTATCGAAAGCAGTTAGTAAAAGTTCTTGAAACGGCTTAATAACGGTGTTATCGAACAAAATAGATGCAGTCTTTAACTCATCTGCATTATTTCCAAGTCCTGTGTTATCTTTAATGCCTAATAACATTGGTGAAATAATCCTATGCGCTACCATTATCTTACGCATTGACTCGTCAGATAAAAACTGATACTGGTTATGAGCATCCGATAGCTGAACAGTTTCTATACTAGCTTGTGATTCTACATTATCAGAAAATGAAAGAATAAACTTACCTGCGTTACTTGTACCGCTAAACTTCTGCTTAATCTTTCTTTCTATTACCTCCTGTGTTTCTTCATCAGGAACACCATTTGAAAAATTAATAAGCATAGAAGGTGCAAGACCATTCTTAATATTGTTTAAATGATAGTTGCTTATCTCCTCTTCAAGTTCTGCATATTGAAGTCCTCCTTGATAGTCCACAGGTGAATAGTAATAAAATCCTGCTCTATATGGTTTAACGCAAAGTATTTCTATTTCGTCATTAGAAGTACCAAAAGCACTAAAGCGTAAAGGCTTATCACTTGGTTTTATTTTAGTCCAATCGTTAAAATAATAGTAAGCATCTATTTCGCCTTCTTCGTTTGCTTTTCCTGTTCTTAAAGTTTCGATTGGAAAGTGTGCAACTTCTATAATTTTTTTATGTGGCTTGTCGTAAACTACTTGCATAGCACATTGCCCCATTAATTTTAGATCATAAGATAGTTTTCTAACGCAATCATCAGCAAACAAAGACTTCATCATTGCGTATTCTTCCAACTTGGTGTTTGAATCCGTAGCATCTAACCCTCTACCAAATATCATTTGACTGATTCCATTAATAGCAGCGTTATTTGTTGGTGATGCATTATAAAGGTCAATTAAATACTGATAGTAATTGTTGTCATCACCATAGCTTACCCATTCATCCTTCTTGTTTTCAGAAATCTTTGGGGCAGTATAAGATGCTAATTCAACTATTTTTATACTCATAATATGATATAATCGTTATTATATGTGTTTTCGGTAGTGTATTGATTTTTATTTACCGTATAACTTGCTATTACTTGATCTGTGCAGAAAATCTTATCCTTGTAAATCACATCACTACCAAACTTACAAGTCATATCGTAAAATCTATTCTCTACTAACGACAAAGTTAAGTCAAAAGTCATATAATCACCACTTGTAGAAGTAGCAACTGAATAAGTCGTTGATTCATTAGTACTGCTATCCCTTAAAATAACATCTATATTAGATTGATATTCTCTGGGGATAATTTTAAGCGTTTGCGCTGAAGTGCTTGTCGTTAAAATCTTCATACTTATAAAACGACTTAATTTTAAATTTTGTGTAAGGGACAAAAAAAAAGCCACCTATAAAAGATGGCTTAATTTAGTTAGATTGTTTTTAATCTAATTACGGTGCAATTTGAGTAGCACTTTCGTTAGAAGTTACAACAGTTGAAGTAACAAAGTACGCAGGAAGCGTTTCTTGAGCAGAGAACACTAAAGTAAATCCGCTTAAGTCACCCATTGCAGCACCAGTTACGATTGTTCCACCTGAAACATCAGCACCATTTGCAGCACCAATTAAGAAATAGTTATCGTTGTAGTCTTGCACAAAGATATGTGGTCTTGCTTTGGCAATAGTTACGATTTCTTGTTGTGTTGCTACGTCTAATTTAGTTAGAGTAAGATTTAAGGTTTGCTCATAAAAAGTAGTTCCGTTTTCACGACTACTTGTTATTGCTTGTTCAAGACTTGAATTACCCTTTACATCGAATTTAAATAAGTCTGGTGTTCCTGCGATTGCAGTTAATTGTCCTGCATCAACTGTTAAAGCACCTAAAGTGCCAAAATCAGCCAAATAAACCGCTTTAATACCACCGACTGAATCCTTACAAGGTAATTCACGACCAGTTGTTAAAGTACACGCCATTTTGTTTTATGTTTTAAATAAAAAAGGGTGGGCAGTTGCGCCCACCCCTTTCTACAGATTAATAATAATTAATTAAGATTGGTAAAGAACGATATCAGAACCAATTCCGTACTGAACACCTGCGGTATAACGCATAATTAGCCTAACGTTCTGCGATCCGTCAAGGTCAGCCATATCTAACAATTTAACTTCGTTATGGTCAGAAAGTAGACCAGTTCCAAAGAATAGGTTAGATTTTTCAGCAGCCATCATCTTGTTTGAAGCAAGTCCGTTAGCTACGAATAATTTAACACCATCAAAAGTTAAATCTTGACCGTTAAACCAAGTTGTTCCTTGATTACCAAGACCGTTGTTAGAAGTAGCAGCAACGCTAAATCCACCTAAAGCACGAACATAAGCACGAGCAACATTTTGAGGGATATAGATGTGAAGATCTTCTTTTCCGTAAAGAGCAGAAGGAATAGCATCTACAACTTTTCCAAGTTCAGCAATGACGTTAGCAGCAGTAACAGTAGTACCAGTTACATCGATAACATCAGTATCAGCAGTAGCTAAAGTAACGAATCCATCAAATTCACCTGCGGTTGCATTAACACCACCCCAAATTGTTTGTTCTGTTTTCTCTGCAACTTTAGCAGCTACATAAGAAATAAGGTAATCAGAGAAAGAAGGAGGAAGGTTGTCAAAAGCACCTACACCCATTTCCATTGCTTCCCAATCAGAACGGAAATCTTTCTTACACAAAGCAAGATTCACTTGGAATTCTTCTGGTTGTAAGATACGCTCTGTAAGAGTGATCACATCTTCAGTAGTTGTAAAGTCACAAGTTGCATTAGCTACGATAGAATCTAAAGCAAGTTTCTTAACTACTTCTTTGTATTTAACATTCGGTTTAATAGTAATACCACCGTTAGAGATAGTATTTCCAGACAAAAGAGCAGCAGCGATATAATCACCTGCAAATTCTCCTGCATAAGTTGTTGTAATTGAAGTTACACTTCCACTTGTTGCCATTTTTTTATTTGTTTAAATTAATTACTTATTTGAAATTTTTGATAATACTCTATCAAAGGTTGTCATTGAACGATTTTGCGAAAACTTAATTTGTTTCTTTTCGCTTTTTACTTCAGGTGTGTGCTTAAAAGTTTTAGATAGTTCCTGTTTAGGTTCTTCTACAACTTCCTCTTGTACTTCAATAGAAAGTTTAGCTTCTAATTCACTTACCTTGTTTTGTAGTTCCTCAATTAAAGGATTTACACTTGAAAGGATAGCTTCTACAAGTTCGCTTTTTTGTTCTTCAGAAAAATGTGTTTCAACGACAGTACTTTCTACCACTTTCTTTGGCTCTTGTACTTCGCTCATTTCTTCTTCAACAGTAGCTTCTTCTTCTACTACCTCTTCAACTTCTTCTTCTTGTGCTTTGATTGCGCCAATAACGCCTTCTTCTTCTACTACAAGCATTGAACCATCTTCCATCATATACTCACCGATAGGCATAGGGATACGCTCATCTTCAGTAACGATAAATACTGGCTGCCCTTCTGCAAATTCATCAGCAGAAATAACAGTACCATTATCTAACTTGCGATCTTCAAGTTCAACACGAGTATTAAGAATTGTTTGAATCTTCTTCAACATTTCGGTTGTTTTCATAAATACTTATTTAATAATTAAACGATTGATAAAATAATTTTGCATTTTTAAAAGTATCTTTGTGTTCTTTGGATAAAAAGTATAATATCCCACACCTCTGCAGTTCCACCATCTGCGGTTATTTTTAAAGTAGCACCATTCGCTACAAAGTCAGCATTTGCATAAAACTGAAAAACTTCGTAAAAGTTCTGTTCTGTGTTATTTCCTTTATAAAATTTTAAAGACTTATTGATTCTTTCGTACCCTGTTACACCTCCGTTTACTAATTGAAAGTCTAAATGGGTATTGTTAGTATTAGAGCTACTTGCCTTAAATACAACCGTAACCATATAAGTATCATTTTCATTTTCTGCGGTTATCTTTTGCGTAACTGCGTTAAAGAAATCATATCCTTCTGGACTTCTTGTAATTGTATTAGCGTTATTAGGAAGTGTAACTTGAACACCATCAACTAAAGAAAGTTTATTAGAGGAAGTATACTGACTATCGTCATATCTTGCCCAACCTAATTGCGAATAAGAAGATAATTGTGAAGCAGTAGCTTTTTTAGTTACGCTATTATTTACAATAGGCACGACATCGCTTGAAGCTAATGTAGTTACCGCATTTAAATTACTTATTTTAGAATCTGCCATTATAGTATAATTTTGTCGTTATTCTCCTGAAGGATCTTAAAGTTATCTTCTTGCAATAAATAGTCTTTTTGTGTGGTTACAGATACTCTTGTAATACCTATACCCTGCGCCCATAAACTACCATCACAACAATCGATAGAATAAGTATTAGTGTCTTTACAATAACAAGCCTTACTCATTGTCGATTTGTTTTAGTTTTTTTTGCGCCCAAGCAATACCTTCATCACCGCCCCAAGCATCCCACATTAATTTTCCGCAACCCTCTCCGTATGGAGTATTTTTATTTTGTTCGTGCCTTTTAAATCCTGCCATCCTTGCGATAGTTTCCCTTGAAATTCTTTCGCCTTTAGCTAATTGATTTGCCCTTTGTTTTCCTACTGCCGTACCGCAACTACCCCAACCGTTCTTTTCTGCCCATTTTAACGCCCTCTGTGCATTAGTTGTTGCTGCTTTAGGGTAATCGTTATATGTATCAAATTGATATCGTATAAGTGCCTGTTTTATCTCTAACAATTTAAGACCTGCTTCTATTTCTTGCTTAAGTTCTTCTTCCCTTTCTTTTTCAGCAAAGAAGCCTTCAATAGAAAAACCTTTAACTACCCCAGTCTTGACGTAGTCATTCCATACTTCTTCGTTATCTACCTTAACGCTTCCCATCCAAGTACCAACTGGTACATCCATTCCGTATAAAGCAGACTTGTCTTTTTCCTTATCTTCTACGATCCAACTTTCAACTAAAGTAAGTCCTTCTATTTTGTATAAATGCTCAAAGGTTGAATTGTGTTGGTTTCCTTTTTGTAGGAATAATTCTGAAGCCTTTCTAATGGTCTTTTTAGTAAAGTAGATATAGTACTCATCGTTTTTGTCTTTACGATAAATAGCCTTATTAGGAATAAGTAACGCACCCATTAAGATACGCTTCTCATTATCTACTTCCTGAAACTTATATTCTTTCTTTTGGTTAAGAGCAATAAAGTTTTCCTCAATAGCAGGATGCTCTACAATAGAAATAGCATCAATGCCATTCTCTTGTTCTTCGTCTATAATTAATTCTATAATGCGCATATCTATAAAACGATTTTATTTAAATTTTGTATTTTACCCTAAAGTGGCACTTTCAACAATATTCCTGTCTAAACTTTGTGCCGTTGTTACTTCGTTACTTACTACATAAGCTTTAACTGGTTTCTGTGTTTGATCTGCTAATAACCCTGCTAACTGATTCTCTGCACCTCCTCCGACAATGTTAAACTGTGGTGCTTGTGAAGCAGCAGTAATACCTCCACCACCTGCACCTGCTGATGGACTTGGTAGTGCGCCACCTGTTAATGGTGTTTTTTTATTTCCTTTTAAAGCAGCAATAGATTTTCCTGCACTAGCTATACTACCTGCAATACTAGCAGCAGCTGATATAGTGTTAATAGTTACCCAAGGCTGACCAAAGGTTAAAGGTGAAATAGCTAATGCTTGAGCGTTTGCTATACCTGTGCTAGATACAATACGAGAAATAGAAGCTACTTGGTCTACTACAATACTTGCAATAGCTAAAGCTTTACTTTCTTTTCCAAAAGCAGCAAATACTTGTTGTAAACCATTTAAACCATTAGCAATAGTTTGAAGGTTAGCTTCTCTTGCAGATTGTTCTGCTTGTATAATAGCGATTTTATCTTGTAAAGCTTTTTCTTCAATAACTTTTGATGCTTCAGCATCTTTTTTCTCTGCCTCTAATTTAATACCTGCGTAATAGTCCCTTACTTCTTGCTGCTGCGCTAATTCTGCTCCTAACGCTTCAAGTTCAGCTAGTTTTCTTTGTTCTTCAAGTTCTGCTTTTTGAAGATTAGTTTGTGCTTCCTTGTCTTGTCTTTTTAATCTATATTCTTCTCTTATTTTATCAATAGCATCCTCTTTAGCTTTTTGCGCTTTAGCTGCATCATCTATTTTAGCCTGTTCTTCTTTCGCTTTAGCCTGTTCATCTCTTTCTATTTCCTTAGATACCCTATTAAGTTCTCTTTGTGTAGACCTAGCAGCATCTGCTCGTCTTGCTACTACCCTATTAACTTCAGCTATTGCTTGTGCTTCTTTATCTAAGTTTTCTTTATTACTACGACTAAAGGTATTTTCTAAGACCTGCGCATCTCGTCTTAGTTCTAAGTATTCAGTTTCTTGATTTAATAGTTGCTCCTCTAATGCTTGGGCATCTAGTAAGGCTTGTTTTCTTTCTTGTGCAGTAAATTCATCTTCTTGTCTAGACTTTAACCTAAGTAGTGCTATTTCGCTTTCTAGTTTCGACCTATCTACAATTAATTTACGTTCTATTTTGTCAGCCTTAGCCCTCATATCGGCTACACTTGCAGCAGCCTTAGCTTCGTTTACTTGTTCTTTAACAAATTCTTTAGTGGCTTCAGTTGCTTTGTCTATTGTATTAGGTATGCCAGTAAAACTATCGACCAAACTATTTGCAGCTTTTTTTCCTACGTCTAAAGCTTGTGAAAATTCACCCTCAAAGACTAATTTAATTGCCTTACCTACATACCCAACAGTTTCAAGAATAGAGTTAAATCTATTAGTTATATTTTCTACAAGTAAATCCTTAAAATTTAATAAAGCTTCTTTAGGATTTTCAAATACAGATATAATACCTTCACCTAAATCTGCCAATAGGTCTACCAAATTACCAGTTAAAGCACCTATTACAGTCATTATCTTGGCAAACTTATTCTGACCTTCTTCGCTTCCAGTAAATGCAGCAGTTAAAGCCGTTACGGCTAATATAAGCGCACCAATTCCTGTACTTAGTATAGCAACCCTTAAAGACTTAAAACCTCCTGTAACGCCTTTTATAGTGCCTTTAAATGCAGTAAACTTAGTAATAGCTCCTCCAGTCATCTTATCTAAAGATCCTGTTAGCTCACCGCTTACCTCTTGAGTATTTTTTATTTCGCTATTAACACCTTTTAAGCTATTTTCAGCTTCTTTAGTATTGGCTTTTACGTTTATTATTACTTCTTGCGCCATTCTTTCTTAATTGTAGTTAGTGCTTCTTGTAGTGTTTCTTCTAACTTGTACTTTCCTTTGGCGATGTCTATATATTTACCGCTTACATCGTACTGAAGTCCATCTAATATTGCTTTTATCATCCTGTTATTGATACTAAAGGTGTTACTAATCCATTAAATGCGCCTACTGTTCCAAAATACGCTTGAACAGATAAGACATTACTTACAGTTTTGTCTAGTGTTGTAAATTCATAAGATTCTAACTTACTACCGCTTGGTACTACCTTTGCTATGTACTCACCGTTTTCATACATAAAATATTCAGTAGCATTGTCTACCTTGTCCCATTCTAATTTTACATAAGCAGGTAGTGATGGTGTGCCTAGTCTTACGTTTTCAGTTCTTCCTGCGTTTACTGTTTCTACTAAATTTATTCTTTTCGTAGGATTCCAAAGCGTAGGTAGTTCATTGTATAAAACCAAAGTACTTTCTTGCGTTTGTAAATTAGTGTTTACAGAATCTATCTTAAATGTGTGTTGTCCTATTCTAAATCTATCTCTTAACTGATAAGTCAATAACACACCTAAAGGAAGAAATGCTTTGTAAGTTAGTTTTCTTGCACTTTTTTGAAATATAGCACTTATGTAATCAGAATAAAATCTATTGTAAAGACTATAATCTTCTTGCCCTTCATCCCATTCATTAAACTGCGCCCCCCAATGAATAGATTTTCCATCTGCATCTATGTTAGTAGGTGCATTGTAATTAGTTAAAACAGTTTGCGTACCATTACCATTGTTCCATCTAAATTGACCAGAAGGAACTCCAGTTCTTAAAATAATAGAATGAATCAAAGGAAGCCCTACAATTGGCTTTAATTCTTTATCTGTCATTAAACCATACTGAACAGAACTTAATGTACCACCTGAAGATCTAATGCGTTCAAAGTACATATGCTCAAAGCCTATATCAACAGAATAACTTTCGCCATCCATATCATCTGTTCCTGAATTCCAGTTTAAATCACCGAACTTATCATTTGGATAAGCTTCATCGTAAGCGGTAATAAGTGCAGACTTTCTACCTTTGTAAGAGAATTTAATTTCTTTGTAAGGCATTAACCTTTCTACTTGTGTTTCCTTTACATCTATGTATTTAGTGATGTCGTGTTCTGCCCCTGTTGAATAATAATCATTTAAAGGCAACACCTCAACTGTTTCATCTCCGTTTAATTCTGTACTAATAGAAGAAGTCAAAAGGTGCATCTTGAATAAGTTAATCAAAAAGTCATATACCTTCATTTCAGGCATCTGCTCTGGTACGTTTACCGAAGCAGTAACAGAACCTGAAGTACAACTATAAGTAACCGCAGTTCCACTATCTACCCATTGACCATAACTATTCTTTACTTGTTTTTGAATTACTATGTCTTGACTTGTTGGTGTAAAGACCGTATCACTAATTATCTTAAAACTTAATTCGTGTGTTTGTGTTCCACCTAAAGGATAAGGCAAAGCACCTGTGTTAAAAGTAAATGTTCCTGAAGCAGTACCCCTAAAAATAGGAAACCCTGTGGCAGTACCATTGTTATAAATTTCTAAAGTATAATCTACTGGTGTAGTACTAACTTTATAGCTTTCAATAAGGTATCTTACGGCAGGTTCAAATTGGTTATCAGAAGAAACTAATTGACCATTTACCCTTTGATCAGTTCCTACGGTAACCCAAATAGAACTATCACTAAAAAAGGTAGTTAATTGATTTTGGTCAGCAGCTTGAGTCATTACCCCTGCTTCCTTATGAAGCCACATATAAAGATTTCTAAAATATGCAGTATTCCAAAAGTATTGGCTAAAGTCTAAATTATATTTCTCCTCAATAGCATCTATAATACACTTTAATCTAATGGAAGGTTTTAAGTCTGTTAAGCCTACATAATAATCAGGATAAGTTGGACTTCCAGTTGATGTTTTTACACTTACTCCATCGTATTGAAAAACCCTTGTGTGAGAAATAAAACTATACTTAATATCTCCGCTAAACAAAGGTGAAGCATTAGTAAAACTTTGTCTAACTGTTGTATTTTCGTAATCGTGATTATAATTCTCTAAACCATAAGTCCCACCTGTTAATGAAGAAAGAGTATCTTCACCTAACTTGTCTTTTAAGGAAACTGCATTCCCAAAAAAAGTAACTTGGTAAGAATCCGCTTGATTGTCTTTTAACTTTACACCGCTTAACCTTAACTTGCCATCTTTGTATCTTATGCCGTTTACGTTTAAATACGCACTTACTCTAAACCTTGCATCAAAAGTATTTTCTGTTATGTCAAAGTTATAGTAGTGTTTAAATATTCTGTTATTTGTTTTAGAAGCAGGTAGGGTAAATTGTCTTGAATATGTTGTGTAGATTTTAGATATATCTTTTACGTTAGCGATACTGTCTGAAATAGTAATGCTTTCGTCTTGAAACATATCTACACGCTCACCTTCTACATATAGCTGAACTATCTGCATCTATCGAATGTTTTGTACTACATCACTTGCAAATTCTATGTCAATGGTGTAGT
>Ga0208898_1000425_pt1 | contig 32839 bp, 42 predicted proteins | sample VirMetDEL_Mar_4_FD_184513 | JGI IMG/M metagenome (GOLD analysis project Ga0208898, IMG submission 184513) | Aqueous microbial communities from the Delaware River and Bay under freshwater to marine salinity gradient to study organic matter... | ecosystem: Environmental > Aquatic > Marine >... | reverse complement strand
CGGTGGCGGCTGATGGCACTGATATTGGTACTGTTGCAACCAATATTGCCAATGTTAATTCTGTTGCTGGCAATGCCACAAACATCAACAATGTTGCTGGTAACGCCACAAACATTAATACCGTTGCTGGCATTTCAGCAGACGTATCCACAGTGGCTGGTGATAGCGCAGACATCCAAGCTGTTGCGGCTGATGCGACTGACATCGGCACAGTGTCTACTAATATTGCTAACGTGAATACGGTGGCTGGCATTAGCGCGAATGTTACAGCAGTAGCTGGTGACGCAACAGACATTGGAACTGTTGCCGCCGATCTTGCTGGCTCTGATACTATTGGAACGGTTGCTACAAATATTGCTAATGTAAATGCTGTTGGCGGCGATATTGCTAATGTCAATACTGTTGCGACAAACATTTCATCAGTCAATGACTTTGCTGATAAATATCGCATTGGTGCTTCTGACCCGACTACATCACTTGATGAAGGTGATTTGTTCTACAACACCACTACAGACACATTGAAGGTGTACACTGGTTCTGCGTGGGAACAGGGCGTAACAGCTGGTTCTGGCTTCTTGCCTACAACTGGCGGCGCAATGACAGGCAATGTGTCCTTCGGCGACAACGACAAGGCCATTTTCGGTGCTGGGTCTGACTTGCAGATTTATCACGATGGGTTTAATAGTTACATCAAAGAAAATGGAACTGGTGCTTTAAACATACTTGGACAAGGACAAATAAATTTATTAAATAGTGCAGGTGATGAAACATTAGCACAGTTTGTCACAAATAGCGCAGTAACCCTATACCACAACAACGCCCCCAAACTCGCCACCACCGCCACAGGCGTGGATGTCACTGGCACTATAACGGCTGATGGTGTCGACAGCACTTGTGCGGCAGGCGATGGAAACCTTGCACTACAAGCGTATCATCCAACCTCAACATCATCACGGGACATTGCAAAGTTTCAGTCTAATGTTGGCGGCACACAAGTTGACCAGATGGTAATTGGCTGTGATGGTAATGTTGACATTGCTGGCACTGTGACGGCTGATGGGCTGACTGTTGAGGGTGATGGGCTTTTCGACTCTGCTACAGCAACAGTTGAAATAAAGTCTTTCAATCCCAAACTTACCTTTAACGACGATAGCGCAGTAGGTGCTGGCTCTGACAAGTTAATAATTCAAAGTGTTTCCGGCCAATCCGATGGTGACTATGAGTTTGTTCTGAATAATGACCAAACATCCTCTGCCGACCAAACTGCAATAAAAATTAAAGGCAACAGCGACATCAGCTTCTACGATGACACAGGCGTGACGCAAGGTTTCTTCTGGGATGCCTCAACACAGCGATTAGGGCTGGGAACGAGTTCGCCTAGTAATGCTCTTACCCTAAACAGTGCGGCAGGTGGCGCATCTGGTTTAAGAATAACAAGCACAGAAGGTTCTGGATTTCGTATTCGCGCTGAATCGGCAACTACCACAATGTTGAATGTTGATTCTGGTGAAAGTATGCTGTTTGGTACAGGTGGCACAGAACGTATGCGCATCACATCGGGCGGCAACGTGGGCATTGGGACAAGTAGTCCTTCTGCGCCTATTCATCTTAAAACAAGTGGTTCAGCAGAATTAAGACTTGAGCAAAATGGTGCAGGATACGGCACTATAAAAAGTTCAGACTTTGGCATTTTGTATCTGGATGCTGATGCAGGAAATACCGTAGCTTCTAGTTCTATGCGTTTTCGTGTTGACGGCTCCGAAGCAATGCGTATCAACAGCAGCGGCAACGTGGGCATTGGAACGACTTCGCCTAGCACTGCCCTAGATGTTAACGGCACTGTAACAGCCACAGCTTTTGTTGGTGATGGCTCTGGGCTGACTGGTGTTGGTGGTGGCAACCCTCCAAGCATTCAAGTATTCACATCAAGCGGCACTTGGACAAAGCCATCTGGCTGTCAAACCATCAAGGTTACTGTCGTTGGCGGTGGTGGTGGCGGTGGTGGCGCACGAGGTCTAGACGGCACTTCTAATGCCGCTGGTGGTGGTGGCGGTGCTGGCGGTTCTGCTATTGAATATATAGACGTTACTGCTGTCAGTTCTGTTTCTGTCACTGTTGGCTCTGGAGGTGCTGGAGGACTTGGGGCAAGTAGCGGCTCAGCAGGTGGAACAAGTAGCTTTGGCGCATACTGTACTGGCAATGGTGGTGGTGGCGGTGATGGCATTGCCACTGGCACAAACCACGTTGCTTATGGTGGTTCTGGCGGTTCTTCTTCTGGCGGTGATGTTAATATTAAAGGCGGTAATGGGCATGCTGGCCAGCTTTACGAAACCGATACACCAGCTTCTGGTGCTGGAGGAGTTTCACTTTTTGGTGGTGGCGGAGATAGAGCTCTCAGCTCTAGTAATGGTTCTGCTGGCTCTAATGGTGGTGGCGGTAGTGGTGCGGCTAATAGAAACTCAACTACTGAGAGGACTGGTGGTACTGGTGGTAATGGTATAGTTGTTGTAGAGGAGTATTATTAATGGCTAACGCATTAATATTAAATAATAAGGTTGTGGATGTAGCAGACGCTCAGTTTGAGGTAGCCCCAGAAATGACTTGGGTTGATTGCCCAGCAGATGTTCAGATTGGTTGGGACTATGATGGTTCAGCCTTTACAAACCTAAATGTTAAGACATCGGAAGAACTGCTAGATAAGTTACGTTATGAACGTAATCAGATGCTGAAAGAAACAGACTACCTCGCACTGTCAGACAATACGTTGACTGTTGAGATGACTACTTACCGTCAAGCCCTGCGTGACATCACTGATACATACCAATCGCTAGACACTGTTGTCTGGCCTACTAAGCCAGAATAAGGAGTAAATTATGGCAAATTACACTTGGGATTTCCCACAAATCGACACAGCCCCATCAGAGGGTTCTTTAACAGATGTAGCCAAGTCAGTACACTGGCGGCTGACAGCAACGCACGACAGCGCAACGAATGACGAAGGCCAGCCGCTTTCTGTCAGTGCATATGGTAGTGCTGGTGTTGGCGATGCTAATGCCGACAGCTTCACAGCGTTTGACAGTCTCACACAGGAACAGGTAAAGGGCTGGGTGCTGGCATCACTAGACAAGACCGAAGCTGAATTACAGGCGATGCTTGACCAGCAGTTAGACAACCTAATTACGCCACCGATTGTGGGCAAACTTCCAGCAGGGTGGTAACAATGGAAATGGGTTTCTTAGCTGACGTTCTAATAGGTGTTATAATCGGTGGTGGTGCTTGGTACATCAATCACCTGACCGCTAGGATTAACCGTCTTGAGGAACGCATCAATTCTACGAGAGAAACTTTCATCCACAAGGATGAGATGTCTACAATGATGGGTCGCATTGAGGACAGGTTTGCTAGGTTAGAAGACTTGCTTCACAGGCTTATGGAAAAGTGAGCCAGTTTCTTGTCATCTTTGTTATCCTGACGCAACAGATGACATTTGTTATTAAGCCTTACGAATTAGATTATTGCCCCAGCTACGAAGAAGCAAAAGCGAATATGTCACATTTATACCAACAATATGATGTGGGGTATTGGTCGTATCAGTGTTTCAATCGAGGCAGTAATGTGTGATGTCAAAGTTTGTAGTGGCATTTTCGTTAGTGATGTATCTGGGGACAGGTGATGACCGAAGACCTGTTGATACAAATCTCAGATTTTATAATGTGGATGATTGTCTTTATTTTGCATCTCGTTTGGCTCAGCGACACGGTAACTATAGCCATATAGATTTTATTGACCCAAGAGACAGGGTTACGACATACTGTTTACCTAAAGCATACGACCCTAGCTTGGTGGAGATATTTTGATGCTTGCTGAATTGAGTGCCGCTAATGCCGCCTTTGCTGTCATCAAGCAAGCGGTGACTAATGCTGGTGATGTAGCCAAGGCTGGCTCTGCGCTGATGTCTTTCGCCACAGCCAAGGAAGACTTGGAAAAGAAACTGCGCGGCAAGAACAAGGCCGCCGCAAACCAGTCAGACCTAGAGGCTTTCCTAGCCCTAGAACAAATCAAGCAATACGAGAAAGACCTCAAAGAAATTATGATTTATACAGGCCGCCCCGGCTTGTGGGCAGACTGGCAGGGGTTTCAAGCTGAGGCTAGAAAGGAACGCCGCGAGGCAGAGCTAAAGGCAGAGCGCCGTAAAGAGTTTATGGCTGAGATTGTTGTTGGCTTTCTGGCTACAATAATATTTATTGGTATTGTTGGAACGGCGGTTTATGTACTCAGAGGCTAGATGATAACAGCCACAACTACTGGCTTGATCGGCGAACACATCGCGGCGGCTTCGATCCTGTCGATGGGGTGGCGTGTCGGTATGGCACAGCAAGACAGTGTGGATCTGCTGGCTTGGAACAACAACACATATGTCCGGGTTCAAGTTAAGTCTGCCAGCCCATATGAATATAATAAGGGCGGCTATCAATTCCAGCTAGGCTCTGGATCTAAGTCAAAGAAATTGCCATCCATCCAGCTATTCGATATGATTGCGCTGGTCGCTGTCGATCAGCGCCGGGTCAAATATCTAGCCACGGAACAGGTGCAACAGTTTACCAAGCGATGCACCCGGCGGTGGTTTGAAGATCTGGAAAACGAAATCGACAGCTTTAATTATGCGATTGAAATCATCGAGGCGCGAAATGGATTGGTCAAGGTATCCTAATTTTAGTGAGGATGAGTTTAAGTGTAGTCATACTGGTAAGTGTGCAATGGATAGTGGCTTTATGGATAAGCTACAGGCATTGCGCTCAGAGCTTGCTGAGGCGATGACAGTGACGTCTGGCTATAGAGACACCAGCCATCCTGTTGAGGCCAGCAAGGGGCGTCCGGGGACGCATACACGCGGCATTGCTGTGGACATAGCGTGTGACGGTCAGCAGGCGTATCGGATTATGGCGCTGGCAATGAAGCACGGTTTCACTGGCATCGGCGTCAGCCAGTCTGGCGGCGGTCGGTTCTTACATTTGGATACGTTCACTGGTGGGCCGCGTCCGAATGTCTGGAGCTACTGATGTCAGCCAAAGACATATTGGAATGGAAGATACTGCCGCGTCTAATGATGGCGATTATGACGCTGATGAGTTGGCGTTGTGCCGAGTGGTTTATGAAATTGGAAGACCCAACAGCCGCACAGTCAGCCTTTGTCAGCGTTGTAATGGGCGCTATGACAGGTGCGTTTGGTATTTGGATGGGAAATGAGGCAAAGAAATGATTGATTTATTAGTCGGCCCTATCACCGGGCTATTGGATAAGTTTATTGAAGACAAGGATCAGAAGGCACAGCTCGCTCACGATCTCGCCACAATGTCACAGCGTCATACGCAAGAGCAGATCTTGGCGCAGTTGGAAATCGCCAAGCAAGATGCCAAAGGTAATTGGTTTCAGTCGAGTTGGCGCCCATTGATCGGGTGGATCTGCGGCTTGTCTTTGGGCATCAATTATATGGTCGCGCCTATTGCCGCTGGGTTCGGCATCACCATACCTCAAGCGGATATGAGCGTGATGATGCCGTTGTTGTTTGGTATGCTTGGCATCGCTGGTATGCGTTCCTATGATAAGAAGCAAGCCACCGATACCAAGTAATCTTACAGCTCTTTAATGCTGAGTGTCTTCTGCCTAACAAATGTTTCCGGCTTGGCAGGCACGACCTTCTCAGGTTGCGCCTTGGTGCGCCGCATCGGCCATTTGATTTGGTAATGCGACAGACCAATGTTTACTCGCGCCTCATCGTGGTTGCCCATCAGCTCTTTGATCGTAGCCTCGGCCTGATCTATGTCAGCCTCGGCTTGTTTCTTAGCTTCCTTGGCGGCGATGAGATCCTCAAACGCTGTGAGTGCATCCGGCTGGTCGTTTAGATCCAGCGGTTCTGCGTCAGGCTCTGCCTCTGGATAGGCGTGGTTGCCATCGTCAGACGATAGCACCGGGTACATATCGCCTGTCTTGCGGCGTTTCTCAAAGTTGAGGATGGCATCCTCGATGCGCTTTTGCATGACCGCATCAGCTTCATAAACGAAGACACGCATTTCAATGCCGCGATAGAGTACGCAGACAGCGCCCCATTTATAACCGCCACACATCATCTGCGCCTGTAATTGCCAGACGCCTCGGTGTGCGGCTGGCATCTCTTCGGGCATAGCGCTGGTGGCCTTAGCTTCCAGAACGCCTATCGTGCTGATGTCAATCTCATCGCTGGTCATGCAATATATACCATTAGCGGTATCAGTCTTGATCGTGCCGTTGGCAACGCCCAGCCCATCAAGGCTGGCGGCCAGCGGCAGATCAGGGTGGAACTCCGGCTTGGTTATATTGACCTCATGATTGCGTAAGCCCAAACGTTTGGCGGCTTCATTGAGAATAACATTCTCAAGGCGGTCACCCCACTCGGTAATCTCATTGCCGTGGAACGTAGGCTCAAACTTATCGTGATCCCTCTGGATCATTTCAGATAGCAATTCGTTCTGCGTTGCGTAAGGCGATAGACCCAGCAACACTGGTATGCGTGATGCTGAAATCATATTATCAGGTGTTAGTTTACCGACCATTTTACATTCCCCCAAAGTAAGCTATTGCGCCCCACCAAGTGAGCTGTGGGTTACCAGTGATATTGAGCCAGCCCATCACAAAGACGGCGCCAGCAAGATAAGCTATGAATTTAGCCATTGAACAATCTCCCTTTTGTTAAAGAATATGTGACGTTTTAGCGTCACCTCGCGCCACGGCTTTGGCGAATTTTTTTTCCACCAACGATAAGCCTCAGCTTTGGTGGCGAAAAACATACTCGGTTCTTCGATTTGCCAGATAGTTGTTTGAGCATACATTATGCTAACTCCCGGTTGACTAGGTTACGCACAGAGGTGCTGTGCCACGCGCCACCCATTGCGGATGGAATACGAGCGTCATTCAGAGTGTCGGCAATCTTCGCAAACGACACGCCTGACTGACGTAATGTTTTAATGATGGGCATAGCCTCGACAGCAACAGTGGCTGTCTTGCCCCTACGAGCTTCACCAGCGGCTTTACCGCCTGCGTGTGGGTTAGGACTGCCCAGCTTGGTGCCACGGCGTTTAGCGGCGGCTAGGGCGTCCTTGGTGCGCTCACTGATACGGCGACCCTCGAACTCAGCAAACACCGACATCATCTGCAACATTGTGCGGTCGGCCTCTGGCATATCGGCGCAAGTGATCGGCACGTTAGCTTCTAGTAAGTTGGCAATAAAAGCCACATTACGAGCCAGTCGGTCGAGCTTGGCAATTAACAAGGTGGCGCCTTCACGTTTGGCGTGGGCCAGTGCCTCAGCTAATTGTGGGCGGTGGTTGTTCTTACCGCTCTCTACCTCAACATATTCTGCGATGATGCTGTCAGCGAATGGCGCGACAGCTACGCGTTGTGCTTCTAAGCCAAGGCCGGATTGACCTTGGCGCTGAGTTGATACACGAAAATAAGTGATGTAAGTGGTCATTATGCTACCCCAAATTCTATTGCGGCTTGAGCCATAAGATAGCGCATTTCTTCATCATAAAAATCAGCACGCGACCAATCATCACCTGAGAGCTGTTCACGTTGTGCTTCAGTCATATAAATAAGGTGAAGATCAAGATCACAACAAATGTTGCCGTATGCGTCACGCTCAATAGCATTGAATTCAGCGTTTGTGTACTTTTCAGTGCGGTTAAAATCAAATTTTGCCATCAGATAATCTCCCTTTTGTCTGTCTGATAATTATTATATTAGACCAAAATACATAATGTTCAAGTAAAATATAGCCAAAAAACGAAAAAAAATGATGGGGTGCTTGCAACACTATGTATTTCTATATAATTATTTTCACATCAATCGGGAGATACAGATGGTCAATTCAAGAGCCAAAGGCAGTCGCAACGAATTAAAGGTCGCGGCAGATCTATACGAAGCCTTGGGCATTAAGTTTGAAAGAATATTAGATCAGACTAGGCAGGCTGGGCTGGGTGATCTGCGCCCGGTCAGCGGTTCGTTCCCCTTTACATTAGAGCTAAAGCATTACAAGGAAGGCGTCCAAGCTCGCCCAGAATGGTGGGATCAGGCCATCACTGCGGCGCAGTTAGCAGGCAACTACCCAGCTCTTCTATACCGCTACAACCGCCAGCCAGTACGTTGCCGGATACCGTTACAGGCAGTCATAGATATGCCAGAGTTTAACGTGTACGCCGGGGGCGGCAATCCCTACGATTGGCGCTATGCGTGTGAGGTGGACTTCGACACGTTTTGTATGATCTGCCGGGAGCTAATGTGATGCTATATGAAACCGAAGAAAACAAGAACGCCGAAGACAAGTTGAGGACAGCCTTGGGCGATGCGTATGGCTATAATATGGTGGCGTTGCCCATCAAGTATAGCCTCGATTGTCTCGCGTTTAAGGGTAAAGAGGCTAAGTGTTTCTTTGAATTTAAGTGTCGTACAGTAGCAAGCACTGAGTATGACACGGCCCTAGTCAATCTGCACAAGGTGATAGCCGCCGCCAACATAACCAAGGCGACAGGGCTAAAGTGTTGGCTGGTGGTGCAGTGGACAGATATGGTCGGCTTCATAGATTTTGAAGCTGACAAAGAGATCGGGATGAGCAAACGGCGTGACCGCAATGAGGCGGCAGATCTGTTTGCTTACTACCCGGTGAGTGGGTTCAAGACATTGAGCCTTTATTGAAACTAGCGTTACAGTAGGAGTTATAGTTATGGCGTTAGGATTACAAACAGAAACCACCAGTGGTGGCGACATCGTTCCAATCGTTAAGTGGGACGCAAAAGCTGGCGATATGATCGTTCAAGATCGTGTTCAGTCAGCCAGTGGCGAATGGCAGAAAGAGGAAAGGGAGATGCCCCTGCCCACGAAATTCGCTATGGATATGGCTGGTATGGAAGTTGGGTGGCTATCATTTGCTTCCGGCGCACCAGACTTTCGTATGGTGAAGCTGGGCGAAGCTATGCCGCCAAAGCCAGAGGGCGATTTCAAGAACGCCTTTCGGGTACGCATTGGATCAAAGGATCTGGGATTGCGTGAGTTTTCGCACAGCGCCAAGACTGTGATCCGGGCTATGGACACGTTGCATAATCAGTACGAGGCTGAAAAAGGCAACAACCCCGGCAAGATCCCAGTGGTGGAGATCTCCGGCACAGAAACCGTGAAGATCAACACTCCGCAAGGTGAGTTGCGTTTCAAGGTGCCGCAATGGTCTATCAGTGGGTGGACAGACAAGCCGGAAATGTTTAACAACACGGCATCTGCGCCTGAGCCTGTCGCCGCTGAACCAGCTCCGGCTGTGAGCGATGACGACTTGTTCTAGGTCGTAGTAGACAGGGGCGTGGCACTCTCCCGGCCGCGCCCCTGTCGTTTCGGGAGATCGGGAGTGAGGCATAATAATGACAAACATAGCGGCTTATATAGACACGATTGCGCGACACTACTGGGGTGAGCCTACCAGTGTACGCGGCACAGAACTTAGGTGGGGGACACACGGCTCAAAGAGCGTGGATCTAAAGAAAGGTACCTTTTACGATCATGAGGCTGGCGAAGGTGGGGGCGTAGTGGATCTGGTAAAGATGCACGAAGGCGCCCAACTTGCCAGCTTGCCTGATATCTTAGAGCGTAAGTTTGGGATACCAAAGCAGACGCAGAAGACATTGGCGCCAGCTCGTTGGCTGTCTAAGCGCTATGATTACTACGATGCTGATGGCGTTCTGGCGTATCAGGTCGAGCGATACGAACCCAAGACATTCAGACAGCGTAGGCCAGAAGGCGATGGCTGGGTGTACAATATGGATGGTATCGAGGCGGTGCCATATAATCTGCCGGAGATGATTACCAACCCAGACAAGGTTATTGTCATAGTCGAGGGTGAAAAGTGTGTCGAAGCATTAAGACGTTATAACGTCATAGCGTCATCAAATCACGGCGGCGCAGGGAATTGGAAGCCAGAGTTAAATCAGTATTTCAAAGATAGGAAGGTCGTTATCATTCCTGACGCGGATGCGGCTGGCGATAAACACGCCCGAAAGGTCATCCAGAACTTACTAGGTGTTGCCAAAGAGGTGCGCCGTGTGGATCTGCCGGGGCTATCGGATAAGCAGGATGTCTTCGATTGGCTGAACTCAGGCAATGATGTGTCTAAATTAAAGGCGTTAATTAAGACATCCGAGCCTATCGTGGCAGTCGAAGCTGTCGAGGATACGCCAGAGGCGCCACAAGCTGACGTCTTTCAGACGTTCGATGAAACCTATCTTATCAATATGCCGCCAGTCGATTGGCTGGTGGATGGTGTGCTTACTAGGCACGGCTTCAGTGTCATTTATGGTGCGCCGGGTACAGGCAAATCATTCCTAGCGATTGATATGGCGATGAGCATAGCTCACGGTAAGCTGTGGCAGGAACGCCCTACGATGCGCGGTGGCGTCCTTTACATAGCTGGTGAGGGTGTTGGCGGCTTGGGCAAACGTGTCAAGGCGTGGCGGCTTTATAGAGGCGCTGAGGGCTTGGGTGATATGGTAGTCTTGCCTACCGCTGTTAATTTCAGAGAGAATGAACAGATTGAAAAGCTACTCCGCACTATAGATGCGCTCGGCAAGCGCTTCAGTTGCGTTGTCGTGGACACGGTGGCTAGAGCATTGCTAGGCGGCGAAGAGAACTCAGCGACCGATATGGGGCTGTTCGTGGGCGCTTGTGACGCCATCAAGGCGCATTGTGGTTGTGCGTTGGTGGCTATCCATCACAGCAATAAGAGTAGCTCGGCTGGCATCAATGCTATGCGCGGCTCATCAGCGTTGGCTGGTGCGGCTGATACGGTCATTAATGTACAGCGTGATGAGGATGTGGTTACCGTCACTATGGAAAAGCAAAAGGACGCAGATCCGGCTGACCCGATGAAATTCGATATGGTCAATGTGGCGATGCTGGGCGATACGTCAGTCGTATTGCGTCAGCAGGGCGGCGAGGGCAGTACGGCGAAGGGCGGCAAACCAAAGAGTGTCAGCCTCAATAAACGTCAGCAGGATGCGCTTCAGTTACTGCGTAATATGATTATCGACAACAAGGGTCAGAAGGTTCGGATCGAGCATTGGCACGATGCGCATAAGCGTGATTGCCCTGATTTATCGCCCGGCAACCGTAGGGATGCCAGAAGAGCATTGTCTGACAAGCGTGTGATTTTGATGGGAGATGGGTTTGTATGGTTATCAAGGGGTTACGATGCCTAAATCACACCAATCACACCAATCACATCACGAAATCACACGCCGTGTGATAAATGTGTGTGATGTGATTTTCCTTAAGGGAAATCACATTTCACATCACATCGTATTTTTCGCATCAGGGAGAGGGTAATGAGTAAGAGAATTAGAGGCATTGATAGACTGCCTACAAGGGCAGAACAGAATGATAGTCGGATTAATGAGGCGGTGCATATGCACGACCGCGTTGTGTCAGATGTCGAAAAGCGATGGGGTGTGGACAGACTGCAAGAGCTGGTGAGTGAGAATACCAGACGCAAGTTTCATTTACAGCGTCAGAAGCTGTGGGATGCTTTGACCAAGAATGATGGGCGTGACGCAATACATCAGGCTGAGGTCATGTGCAGGGCGTATCAGGTGCTAGAACGTGAGGCCATAGGGTTAGGCTGTAAAGAGCTGACAGGTGACTATATCGAGGGGCTTATGCCTGATGGTCGGGTCATAGCGATTACTACTGATAAGTTTGAAGCTGGCAAGGTTGCCAGAGATAATCGGAATATGGTGGTCTATTCGATTGAAGAGATAGGCAGGATCTTGTCGGTTAAGGAAGCTATGGCCAAGGCCAAGATCAATGAAGCTGTGGCGAGGGTCAAGGGTATCTTTGCTGGTGCTGAGGTAGTTAGTGTGAAACCGCTAGAGGATATTGATGATGAAATCCCTTTCTGAATATAAAAGGCCGTGGTCGGTCATGCCGATGCGTGTGTTTAGTGATAGAACGCTAAAGGAACGCGAACTGCGTGTGCTTGGTGCGTTGTGTAGCTTTACCAATAGAGCTGGCGTGTGTTGGCCTTCGCTTGAGACAATATGTCAGGTGACAGGCTACGCAGAGCATAGGACGCCCCTCGAAGCGCTGAAGGTGTTGAAGGCCAAGAAGTACGTCAGACAGCTCAAGCCAAAGGATTACCAGCGCGGCGAAAGCGGATGGTATACGAACAGGTATCAGGTTCTTTGGGATGGTGATGAACCGTTGCCTACGTTTGAGGAAGTACAGAGCGCACGGCCGTTGCAGATGGTGGTGGATCAGGAAGTTGTGCAAGAAGAAAGTAAAGGGGGTATGGGGGATGTAGAACTACTCTCTCACTCTCTCGCTCATGCTTATCTGGCGGCTGTCCAAAAGGCGACAGGTCAGGTCAGGCTGTTCGATAATGAGATAGCCCACGCCCGGAAGCTGGCAGACCAAGGGCATACACCTAATGATGTCACGGCGGCTACGCTGGTGGTGTGCGACCAAGCCATAGAACGTAGGGCAGGGGTGCCTTCGCTCGCGGATGTTGCACGGTATATGGGTGCCGTGCAGTGAGGCAAACGGTGGTTTGCTTTTGCACGGTGGTCAGGGCGCGACATATTAATGTCGCAAAAACGCCACCCCTTGCCCCCCACCCCTCGGCGCGTATATGGGGGGGTGTCACACAAAATTTTGGTAGAAATTGGAGAAACGAATGAACAAGAACGATTTATTAATGACCGCCATCCGCACGGTAGGCAATCGCGGAGACAGCTACGGCGATGTCTATATCAATCACGAAAGAATTGCGGTAATGTGGACAGTGATATTCGGCACTGAGGTGAAGGCGCATCAGGTAGCTATGGCGATGGCGGCGGTAAAGCTGGCACGTTTGGTTGAGACGCCTGATCATCAGGACAGTTGGATTGACTTAGCCGGGTATGCCGCGATAGGATCGGAGTGTATTGATGGACAGGAAACCGATGACAGTTAGACAACAGAGGGCGGCATTAGCCAGCCCTGACGTTGATAAGCGCGAGGCGGTCGTACAAGAGCTTGAGGCTATTGCGTCTGGCGTGATTACTGATGTATTGAATTGGGACGATTTGGGTCAGGTGTTTCTGACGCCATCGGAGAAATTGTCTGAGCGCTCGCGGCGTGGGATTAAGAAAGTGAAGGTAACGCCTACACAGCACGGCAATAGCATCGAGGTAGAGATGCACGATAAATTGTCGGCGTTGCGGCTCTTGGCGAAGCACCGTGGCTTGCTTGAGCCGAACAGTGATGATCAGCGGCCTAGCATGATCGGGATTAATGTGACTGGGCCGAAGACAACAACGTATGAGGTATTGGATGACCAAAGCGAAGAAGATTGATCCGAAGCTAGCGGAATTGCTGGCGGTGCCGCAGATACCGAAGGCATCGGAGTTTCGTAAGGGCTGGGCGTGGATCAATAAAACCGCGAAGGGCAAGGAACAGTTTTGGTTGTCGAGGCGCAATGACAAACGTAGTTAATATGAATGATCGTAAGTTTGTGCGGTTTTTTGCCGAGCCGATTGAATGTGAGGATTGCGGCAAAGATACGCGAGGCTATGTGTATGAGGGTAGCCAGCAGATTATTTGTAGTCATTGTCGCGGCGTGATGTTGGAATTGGAACGCGAGCGCATTACGACTGAGATGGTAATAGTGTTTACGCCGGAGGGTGATGATGGCAAGAGCTGAGAGGGCGACTGATCGGTCAGCCCGGCGAGGTAAGGTCAAGCCAGAGGCGTTGACCGGGTTGAACTTAGATTTTTCGGAAAGTCCAACGGTATGGAAATTTTTGCAAGACGACAGCTTCGTGCGTGGATTGATGGGGCCAGTCGGATCTGGCAAGACATTTGCTTCCTTAGCGGAAGTGATGCTGAGGGCTGTCAAGCAACCCCCTTCACCTATAGATGGCATCAGGTATACCAGATTTGCGGTGATACGAAATTCCTACCCGGAATTGAGGACGACTACGATCAAGACGTGGCAAGAGATATTCCCGGAGAACACTTGGGGTCAGATGCGTTGGTCGCCACCGATCACCCATCACATCAAGCTACCGCCGCGTGATGGCGCGGCTGGGCTTGATTGTGAGGTGATCTTTCTGGCTCTGGATCAACCCCGGGATGTGCGTAAGCTGTTGTCGTTGGAATTGACTGGCGGTTTTATTGATGAGGCGCGAGAGTTGCCCAAGGCGGTGGTCGATGGATTGACTAGCCGCGTTGGTCGTTACCCAACTAAGAAACACGGCGGTTGTCCTTGGCGCGGCGTATGGATGTCCACCAACCCGATGGATAGTGACCACTGGTGGCCGAACCTAGCTGAGAAAAATCCGATTAGGGGTAAGTACCCTTGGAAGTTTTACAAACAGCCGGGCGGCGTGATTGAGGGTACGAAAGAACACGAAGACAATATATTTGCGGCTGGCAAGTATTGGCTGAATAATCCGAAGGCTGAGAATGTTAATAATCTGCCGAAGGGCTATTATGAACAACAGTTAGCCGGGAAGACGCTGGATTGGATACAGTGTTATGCCGGAGCGCAGTATGTGTATGTGCAGGACGGCAAGCCAGTGTGGCATGAGTTTAGCGATAGTCTGATGTCGGGTGATGTAGAGATTGAGCCTGCCCTGCCTGTCCATATTGGGTTGGACTTTGGTTTGACACCAGCGGCGGTATTTGGACAGAAACTGCCGAATGGAAGATGGAATGTCGTGCATGAGCTGGTGGCGTTTGATATGGGGCTGGAGCGGTTCTGTCATCACTTGATGGCTGACATCCAGACGCATTTTCCTAAGAATGATGTGATGATCTGGGGTGACCCGGCTGGTGCCAAGAGGGATGAGATCTTCGAGGTGACGGCGTTTGAGCATTTGAGGACGTTGGGGTTGAGGGCGCAACCGACCGCATCGAATGATTTTATGGTGCGGCGTGAAGCTGGCGCGATGCCGATGAACAGGTTGATTGACGGCAAGCCCGGATTAATTGTGGCGAAAAATTGTCATAAGGTGCGTAAGTCTTTGGCTGGCGGTTATCACTTTAAACGTGTCGCTATGGGCGGCGGTCAAGAACGGTTTAGGGATGCGCCGAACAAAAATGAACATTCGCACGTTGGTGATGCGTATGGATATTTGATGTTGGGCGGCGGCGAACATCGTGCTATGACTAAGAATTATTTGGGTAAGTCGCAGTTTAAGCAAGCTGTGGCAAATATGGATTTTGATGTTTTTTAGAGGGAGATTATTATGGCATCATTTAATTTCAATGGATCGCTTATTAGGCAAGAGGGTGAGTTTAGCGTTATCTTTGATGTGACGGTAAAGCTCGGCGTTGTTGTTAAGGCTGACACCGAAGAGCAAGCCGAAGAGCTGGCGCTGATAGCTTTGAATGATGGCGACTATGAGGTGCTGGAGATCGGCGACATTGAAGACACCGAGATCGAAGAGCTGTAAAAAAATCCCCGGCTAGTGCCGGGGCAGTTGGGGAGGAATCCATAGTGATTAACATAATCCGATGCGCGAAATAGTCAATGGGTCAGATGTAAGATTTGTTAAATTTCATTGGGCGCACCCGATGAACGTCAAGCTGAGGCATCACTCAAGCCAATGCTTTAAGCAAATCCCAAACTTTGTTGATGTGTTAAAGATGTACAGCAATGAGCCTCATGCGTGGACAGCGATGTATCGCGGCAGGATGGCGTGTTTCTTTGGGATTTGTAGTTTGTGGCCGGGCGTAGGTGAGGCGTGGATGCTGACCACCTCGGTTGTTGAAGGTCACGCGGTCAAAATGTTACGCGGCGCAATGCGTTATTTCGACATAGCGATGGCAGATCTAAAATTGCATAGACTACAGATAACTGTTAATGTAAATGATGGGCTTGCCATAAGGTATGCAAATGCGTTAAAATTCCGGCGTGAAGGTTTATTAGTTGGTTATGGCCCAAATGGCGATGATCACGAAATGTTAGCGAGGTATGCTGATGTCATTTCTGAAAACACCAAGACCGCCAGCGCCAGATCCAGAATTAGTTGCGGCGCAGAAGCGGCAAGAGGAACGTCTTGAAGCTGAAGAGGCTCAGAAGGCGGCGGCGATTGCCGCGAGGAAAAAAGCGCGGCGCATAGGCGGCCAGCGCTTGTTATTGTCAATGGAACGTGAAACGCCGCAGACTGGCGTCAAGTCAACTTTAGGAGCGTAATATGGGCAGTTTATTTGGCGGCGGCAAAAAGAAAGCACCACCACCACCACCAGTGGCACCACCAGAGCCAACAGGTGTTACTCGCGTTCAACAGTTGGCGGCATCAAAACTAAGATCTCGCAAAAGTAGTGGCAAATATTCATTGATAGGTGGCACAACACTTGGCCCAACTAAGGAAATCGTTAATCAAGACCAGAGCAACACACTAGGATAATCATTATGCCTCTTTATTCCGGCAAATCGAAAAAGAAAATCAGCAGAAACATTAGGACGCTGATGAGTGAAGGCAGACCACAAAAGCAAGCCATCGCCATTGCAATGTCTAAAGCTGGGATGAGTAAAAAGAAATGAAACAGGTTTGGGATAAAAAACGACCAAAAGATCTAGGCAAGCCGAAAGAGCTGTCACCAGCGAAAAAGCGAGCCGCTATGAGAGCCGCCAAGAAAGCTGGTCGTCCATATCCTAATCTTATTGACAATATGAGAGCCGCTAGGTCATGACGCTAAAAAAGCATCAAAACCCATCCGGCGGTCTAAACGAAGCAGGCCGCAGACACTTTGAGCGCAAGGAAGGCGGCAATCTAAAGGCACCAGTAAAGTCCGGCACCAATCCGCGCCGGGTGTCTTTCGCCGCTAGATTTGCTGGCATGAAGGGCGACATGAAAGACAGCAAAGGTAGGCCAACCAGACTTGCCCTAGCGTTAAGAGCTTGGGGCTTTGGTTCTAAAGAGGCCGCCAGAAACTTTGCACAGAGGCATAGGAAAACATGAGCTATTCACCAGAAAGCATTTTGAAACGATACGAAATGGCACAACGCCGGAAAGATAACTGGCGTCAGATCTATGAAGATTGCTATGAGTTTGCTTTGCCACAACGCAATCTATATGACGGTTATTATGAAGGTGGCGGTTCACCGGGTCAGAACAAAATGGCTCGCGTGTTTGACAGTACCGCAATTAACAGCACCCAGCGTTTTGCTAATCGTATTCAGTCTGGCTTGTTTCCACCCTACTCTAACTGGTGCCGCTTAGAACCCGGCTCCGATATCCCGGCGGCTCGGCGCTTAGAGGCGCAAGCCGCCTTGGATATCTACGCAGACAAAATGTTTTCGTTACTGCGTCAAACAAACTTTGATCTGGCGATGGGTGAGTTTCTGTTGGATCTGGCGGTTGGCACTGCCGTGATGCTGGTTCAGCCCGGTGACGAAGTGACGCCAATTCGCTTTACCGCTGTGCCGCAATATCTTGTGGCATTCGAGGAAGGCGCACACGGCAAGGTTGATAACATCTATCGCCGGATGAGATTGAAAGCTGAGGCGATTGTCCAGCATTGGCCTGACATCGAGATCCCAGAGCGCCTTCAGCGCATCATTGATGAACACCCAACCAATGAGATCGAATTGCTAGAAGCCACTATCTATGAAGCTGATGAGGGTGAGTATTGCTATTATGTGATCTGGCCGGAAGGCAAAGAGACAATGCTAGAGCGCAAGATGAAATCTAGCCCGTGGATTGTGGCGCGATACATGAAGGTGGCAGGCGAGGTATATGGCCGTGGGCCGTTGGTCACTGCTATCCCTGATGTTAAAACGCTAAACAAAACGCTAGAGCTGTTGCTGAAAAATGCCAGCATTAGCATCGCCGGGGTATATACAGCGGCAGACGATGGTGTGCTGAACCCACAAGCGGTAAGCATTAGACCCGGCGCAATTATTCCTGTGGCTCGTAATGGCGGCCCACAAGGTGAAAGCCTCAGAGCATTGCCGCGTACTGGTGATTTTAATGTTAGCCAGATCGTCATTAATGATCTGCGTATGAATATCAAAAAGATTATGATGGATGACACCCTGCCGCCGGACAATATGTCGGCCCGGTCAGCCACAGAGGTGTCCCATAAGATATCTGAGCTAGCCCAGAACCTAGGGTCTGCCTTTGGAAGATTAATCAATGAGACAATGATCCCACTGATCTCACGCATCCTATATGTGATGGATGAGCGCGGATTGATTGAAATGCCGCTGAAGGTGAATGGCCTAGAGGTAAAGGTGACCCCGGTCAGCCCAATTGCTCAGGCGCAGAATTATGGCGACATTGAGAAGATTATGCAGTGGGCGCAGATCTCATCCAGCCTTGGGCCGGATGGGCAAATGGCGGTTCGCACATCAGCCATCCCAGATTACATCGCAGACAAGATGGGCATTCCTGCCGATCTTCGCACTACGCCGCAAGAGCGGCAACAAGCCGCTGAGATGGCGGCGCAAATGGCTCAAGCCGCCGCACAGCAACAGGGAATGTTGCCACCAGAAGGCGGTGAGATGCCACCAGAGGGAGCTATCTAAATGGACGTTGAAGGTTGGGAAGCACTCAGGACGGTTGAGCCTGAGTTGCGTAAGAACGTGGAAGATATGAAGGATGATGTTGATCGTTTGTATCTTCGCGTGTTTGGGTCAGAGGATGGCCAAGAATTATTGGAACATTTGAGATCGCAAACGATTGAGCAACCCACTTGGTACCCCGGCGAGGACGCCTCGCACGGTTGGGCTAGAGAGGGTCAAAACAGTATTGTTCGAGAGATCGAACGCAGAATGAAAAGGGCAAGACACTTATGAGTGATGAAACCGAAGGCTTGATGGCCTCCGCTACTCTGGAAACAGAAGGCGAAGATAACCAGCAGGCAGAGGCAGGCATTTCCCATATTCAGCCAGATGCAGAAGCACAAGCGGCTGAACAAACCACCGAAGCCGAGCGGCCAGAATGGTTGCCGGAAAAATTCAAGACAGGCGAAGATCTCGCCAAAGGCTACGCTGAATTACAAAAGAAATTTAGCCAAGGCAAACACAAGGCACCAGAAGAGTATGACGTTAGCGCATTTGCTGATGCCAACATCCCAGAAGATGATGAGCTGTTCAACACCTATAAGGATTGGGCAAAAGAGAATGGCATTAGTCAGTCGGCGTTTGAAGAGCTGGCCAGCAAGTTTGTTGATATGGCTGGGGCTGAAGCGGATATGGCTGAGGTTTCTTATCAGGAAGAATATAAAAAACTGGGCAACAACGCTGACGCTATCATCAAGTCTATGACTGAGTGGGGTCAGTCCCTAGTACGCAAGGGCGTCTGGGGTCAGGATGACTTTGAAGAGTTTAAGATTATGGGCGGCACCGCTCAGGGCATTCGCGCTCTTCAGAAGATCAGAAGCTACTACGGCGACCGCTCTATTCCGATTGATGTGGCACAGCCGGAAGGTGCGCCATCGAAGGATGAGCTAACCGCAATGGTGGCGAAACCTGAGTACCTCAATGATCCGATCTACCGGGCAAAGGTGGAGAAGATGTTTGAACAGGTTTACGGCACTCAGGACTATCAAGCTATGTAAATTAACTGGGGTGTTTACACGCCCCAGTTTTTCCATTATATTTTGACTTGACAGACAATCGAGCTTCGACCTGTCGCACACGTTTGGGGGCGTAGCGTTTATGCCCAAGTGACAGCCCGGCATCGGATACCTGACGCGATCTTGTATTAAACTTTTTATGAAAGGATAGAGAAATGGCAGTAGGCATTTCCAATGCTTTCGTTCAAATGTTCGATGCGGAAGTCAAGCAGGCGTACCAAGCAAATCGCGCCCTTGCTGGACTTGTTCGTGAGCGTTCAAATGTCGAAGGCAATCAGGTAAAATTCCCGAAGATCGGGAAAGGCACCGCAACTGTCCGCGTACCGCAGACAGACGTCACCCCTCTGAACGTAACCTATTCACAGGTTACAGCTACGATGTCCGACTACATCGCCGCTGAATATTCAGATATCTTCAACCAAGCCAAGGTCAATTTTGACGAGAGGCGGGAATTAGTCACCGTTGTGGGTAGTGCGATATCCCGGCGTATGGATCAGATCGTCATTGACGCACTGAACGCGGCTTCCTCACCATCAACCGTTGGCACCGACATTGGCGGCGTTGGTTCAAATATGAACCTTGCCAAGCTGTTGGCCGCTAAGAAAGCACTGGACACCAAAAACGTACCTTCCGAAGGCCGCGTTATGTTGATCCACGCCAATGGCCTGTCTTCACTGCTTGACGAAACTGAGCTGACCAGCTCTGATTTCGCCAGCGTTAAGGCACTGGTGCAGGGCGAAATCGACACTTTCCTCGGTTTCCGCTTTGTTACTCTTGGTGATCGTGACGAAGGTGGCTTGCCACTTCCATCCACACGCACTTGCTTCGCATTCCACCGCGATGCAGTAGGGATGGGCATTGGCATGAACCAGCGTTCAGAAATCAACTATGTAGCTGAAAAGACATCCTTCCTCGTGTCTTCAATGTTCTCTGCTGGTGCAGTGGCCATTGACGATGAAGGTATTGTCAAGATCAGCGCAACAGAATAGAGAGGAGCTAACTGATGGCATACGCACAAGCTGGCTTCGGCCCATTAGGTGGACAATCTTTAGCTGGTAACGCCCCGGCCCTATATGTGTACACGACTGCTGATGCACATACAGACGTTGACGCTTCTGGCTACTTTAATGATCTTGCCGACACACTAAAAGTCGGTGACATGATTATTGTTCACGGTTCAACTGGCGGCACTCGCACAGTAACTATGCACATTGTAGTATCAAACGCATCAGGCGTTGTTGATTGCTCAAATGGCACGGTTATCGGTGTGGTAACTGACAGCGACTAATATTGGTCGGGGCGGCTTCGGTCGCCCCTTCCTTCACTAGGAGTAGACTATGGCCTCTGGCGACACAAAACTATCAATCTGCTCCGATGCGCTAATTATGCTTGGCGCATCACCTCTTTCAAGTTTTTCTGATGGCACAGATGAGGCTCAGGTTGCAGACCGTCTTTATGACGATGTGCGCGACACTCTTCTGATGCAGTACCCATATAGCTGGACATTAAAGAAGGTACAGCTTGCCCAGTTGCTAGACACCCCGATCAACGAATGGAAATATAAGTATCAGTTGCCGGGTGATCGTCTTGGCTTGCCAAAGGCAGTCTTTCCCACCAGCGCAATCTCTGAGCGCTCGGTGCGTGATTATGAGATCTATGCTGGTGGTTTATACACGAACTTAGAGACTGTCTATATTGATTATCAATATCGGCCAGAGCCTACCGATTTCCCACCGTATTTTGTGCGGTTATTGAAAACAGCATTGGCGGCAGAGTTTGCCGAGCCAATTACTGATCAGCTCACCAAAGCTGACTACTATCACCAGAAAGCCTATGGCGCCCCATCTGATAATATGCGTGGCGGTTTGGTTCGCGTTGCTATTAATATTGATGGCATCGACAAACCAGCCCAAAGCATACAGGAATTTCCGATATCTGACATAAGGTTCTAATATGAGCCGCATCATCCAGATCCAAAATGATTTTACCGCAGGCGAGCTAGATCCGAGGCTTCGCGCTCGTACTGACATCACGCAGTATGGATCTGGCTTAACGACAGCTCGCAACGTCAGCATCCAGCCGCAAGGCGGTGCCAAGCGCCGGGATGGCACTAAGTTTATTGCCGAGCTGGATAGTGGGGCTGGCACTGCTGTCAGAATGGTATCATTTGAGTTTAGTGTGACAGACAGCTATATGCTGGTGTTCACACCCGGCAAGATGTATGTGTTTAAGGATGGTGCGCTCATCACTAACATCAATGGGTCAGGCAATGATTATTTGACTGTGGCCGCATTGACCAGCGCCATCTTGCCGGAAATGAATTGGGTGCAGTCTGCCGACACCGTAATCGTTGTTCACGAAAGTCTGGCGCCGCTCAAGATTGTGCGTGGCGCAACTGACGCATCGTGGACAGCCAGCACAATCACATTTACCCACATCCCTAAGTATGCGTATAACCTAGACACGCATGAGCCGCAATATACTATCACGCCGTCAGCGACCAGCGGCAACATCACTATCACCGCATCCAGCGTGACTAGCGACAACGGCACAGCTCAGGGCGGCACCAGCAACACGATTACGCTAAAGGCGGCATCAAGCTATGGGTCTGACGATCAACCCAATGGTATGTTTATTGAAATCACGGCTGGCACTGGCGTTGGCCAAGTCAGGCACGTTGAGGATTATGTAGCGTCCACTAAGGTGCTGACTGTGTTCCCAGCTTGGGACACAGCGCCGGACGGCACTAGCCAGTATTCGGTCAAGGCATTTGGCACGGCAATGGTGGATGAGTATTTCAATGTTTTGTCAGGCTTCGGCCGCGCTAGGGTGACAGAATACGTTAGCGACACTGAGGTCAAGGCGTATGTCGAAATTCCATTTTTTGACACCAGCGCCATAACGGCTGGAAAGTTTGAGACAGAACACGGTTACGAAGATGTATGGTCAGCCACAAGGGGCTATCCAAGATCGGTGACTTTCCACGAAGGCCGACTATACTTTGGCGGCACTAGCAGTAGGCCATCAACATTATTCGGTAGCCGGGTGTCGGATTTCTTTAACTTTAATCCGGGCGAAGCTCTGGACGATGATGGCGTTGAAGCCACATTAGATACTGGCACATTTAACGCCATTGTCGATATTTTCTCTGGCCGCCATCTGCAAGTCTTTACGACAGGCGGTGAGTTTTATGTGCCTCAAACTCTGGATGAACCGATTACGCCTAGCAATCTCATCGTTAAACAACAGACTGGCTTTGGTATCAAGCCGGGCATTAGGTTGCAGAACGTGGATGGCGCCACCATCTTTGTCCAACGTCAGGGCAAGGCGTTGCAAGAGTTTCTGTTTACCGACACGCAGAACGCCTACACATCAGCTAAGATCTCGTTGCTGTCGTCACACCTGTTGAAATCGCCAGAAGAAATGGCGGTGCGTAAATCTACTGGTACTGATGAGGGTGACCGCCTCTTGGTAGTAAATGGTGACGATGGGTCGATTGCGTGTTATACACTATTGAGATCACAGAATGTCATCGCGCCTAGCGAATGGACAACCGATGGAGAGTTTATAAATGTCGGGGTTGATATTGATGATATCTATGTGGTGGTCAAACGCACGGTCAATGGTAGCACGGTTTATTATGTCGAACTATTTGATAGCACAGTATTGCTTGACTGCGCCAAAACAGGTGGCGCGGCGGCGTCTGTCACAATGGATCACCTCGAAGCTGAAACAGTTAAGATCATTCGTGATGGGATTGTGGAGCCGGATCAAACTGTGCCTGCAACGCCGTTTACGATCACGTTTGCTACGGCGGCGTCTGAGAGCTATCAGGTCGGTCTTAACTTCACGCCAGAGGTAAAGACACTGCCAGTAGAGCCAAGGCTACCCAGCGGCTCTCTGAAGGGCTTTAAGAAGAGAATATTTGAGGTGAATGCGGAATTGTTTGAGACACAGGCATTAACGATCAACGGCAAAGAGGTACCATTCCGGCGGTTTGGTTCTGAGGTTCTTGACGATGATGTGGCTGAGTTTACAGGAATAAAGACACTTCACGGCATTTTAGGTTATAATTATGATGGTCAGATTACGATTGGCCAAACCGTACCGCTCAAGATGACACTCTTGGGCATAGATTATAAAGTGAGCGCAGGACAGTAAAATGGGTGCAACGGCTGGATTACAATTAGCGGTATCTGCCGCAAGCGCTGTATCGCAGATGCAAGCCGCTCGCTCGCAAGCCAGAGGGCTTGCGGCGCAAGCGACTATGGCTCGGATACAAGCAAAACAGGAAAGCCTTAAATACAAAGCACAAGGCGTTCAAGTTATGGATAACATTCTCAGGACGCAGGCGGCTATTGTGGCGAGGGCTGGATCTGGCGGTATTGACCCATTCTCAGGTAGCGCATTAAGATTAGCAAAGTATGCGGCGGCTAAAGGCGTTCAAGAGCTTTATACCGTACAGGACAATGAGATAATCACAATGCGTGGTGGTGAGATGCAGGCGGCTCAATATATGCAACAAGCTAAGTCAACTATGAAAGCTGGGATGATTGGGGCGTTTACATCATTTGGAACGACAGCTTATAATGTTGGGTTGATTGGTGGGCCAACAGCTCTTGAACCAGTTATGGGATATGGCGCTGGGCAAGTTGATCCAAGATTATTTAAAGCGGCAGGACTAGGATAATGGCAGAGTTACCACGTTACAGACCGCTAGGTGTTTCAATCGGCAGTATGCCGTCAGTTAACTTTATTCAAACTGGCGCGGCAGAGGCTCAGGTTTACGACAACATAAGTAAAGGCTTAAACGCTATATCCGACTTTGTTTATAAGCGAGCTGTAGCTGAAGCAGAAATTGCGGCCGTCAAATACGGCGCAGAGATTGCGCCAAGCGTTAAACAGCTTGAGGAAGCCAGCCGCACTGGCGTTACTCTCGACCCGGATCTGCCGGATGGCTTTACCATCTTTGACCAAAAGGCTCGCAAGACTGCCATTGACGTAATGCAAACCAATATGGAAATTGCGGCGCGTAATGAGATCAGCGCACTTAGTATTGAAGCTAAAGACACTGATATGTCGGCTGATGAGTTTCAGCTTCAGCTTAATGCAATTATTGATGGTTATAGCTCTGCGCTTGGTCAGGTAGACCCGATTGCGGCAGTTAATTTACAGGCCGCAATTACACCTGTTTCTAACAGTAAGCTAACCACTCACGCGAATGCAATGGCGGCCAAAGCTGAGGCAAAGGAAAAAGTTGCTGTGTCGTTTGGCGTTGATACTATTATTAATGACGTCCCTGATAATGTGGCGGCTGGTAATCGTGTGGCGGCAGATGGAACAATAACTACTATTGATGATTTTCTTAATCTTGAAAGGCAACGCATTTACGCATTAGCTTATGCCATAGAAGACGAGGCGTTCCTTAGCCGTAGGCTAGAAGAGTTTGACAAGGCAGTAATGGAAGCCAAAGGGCAATATGTTGTGGATTGGATTAGAGATTCCGATTCGCCTCTTGACGCTATGATCCAACTTACGAATGGCAGTATTGAAGATGAAAACGTAGCAATTCTTGTGTCGCAGATGTCACCTGAGCAAGCCGAGTTTGCGTTTGGTAAAGCATTATCTGCACTAAGTGATGAACAGAGCGTGATTGCGGCTGATGATGCTAGAGATGAAAAGGCCAGAAAAGAAAAAGTTGATGGCATCAAGGCAGATATTATTGATGCTAGGATTGCTGGTGACCCTGATGCAGAATTAGGCTTTATTGAGAGCTTGCGCGAGATTGATGAGGATTTATATAGCACAGAGCTTACTGTGTTTTATTCTGGCAAAAACATTATTGATAACCCCGATACAATTTCATTGCTCGATGGTATGGCGGCTAGAGGGCAGCTAACCGAAGGTATGATTGTCCAGCAAGTTACTGATAGAGATTTGTCCACAGATACGGCTCGCACATATTATACAATTTTGAGATCACAGCGCGACAGCTCGCATAACAAAGCGATGCAACTTATTCGTTCAGAGTTTAATGTTACAACAGAAGGCTTTGACTATGCGGCTATGTTAAAAGGTGACGATAACGCAGAAAGTAACTCTAACAACCAAAAAGTTATTCAAGCCGAGCTAGAGTTAATTGAGGCAAAGAAAGCAAATGCCGATTTGGACGCGATAGCGTGGGCAAGAGCATTTATTAAAGATTCGCGTGGCACCGCTAAAGTCGAACTGGCTGAAGGCGCTGGGCTTAGAATATTTGGCAATGAATATAAAAAGCTCACCACTTTCTTAAAGAGAAAAGGCGTTGATCCAGAAGATAGGACGCAAGTTTTGTTAGCGTTAGATAAAGCGCAACAAGATGGCGAGATAGACACAACACAATTTAGCAATTTATTTAATATGTATAATGTGGCTGGTGGCAAATGAGCAGTGTATTTGATGAAGCGGTAAGGGTATACGCATACGCTAGGACTGACGTTGATATGCAAGTCAGTATGGATAAGCTAGGCCGCGCTCGCATTGAGCCTAAGCCGCCAGAGGTAAGAGCCGACCTAGATACTCTTGAAACAGCGATGGGGCCAATGGCCGCATTTGCGCCAGATATTGACGCCGCAAGAATGACCGGGGAAGAGTTTTTGCCAGATAGGCAACAACTAGAAATCGCCGCCGGATTGCCAAAGGGAATGGCTGAAGGGTTTTTGGGTATACCCGGAGATATCTATGGATTAATCGCGGCGGCTGGTAAGGCTGGCGCTTATGCACAGTTAAAAGAAATATTCCCAGAAGATTACCCAGAACAATCTTTAATGGTGTTTGCTGAAGAGTTTGGCGAGATATCTAAAAGCTGGGGCACTGAATATTTCTCTGACAAGTTTGATGGTTGGCTAAATAAGTTGCCGATTGATGAGGCGACTAAAGAAAACATCAGAATGGGATCTGGCATTGGCCAATTCTTTGGTATCCCCGGCGCTGGCGTTGCTACCGCCGCTGGTGTTAAGGGCATTAAGGCTGGCGCTAAAACAGTTGCTGGCGCCACTCAGGAATTTATTGAAGGCGCACCAGCTCGCGTAGCGGCTAGAAAGGCTGATACGTCTGTGCAGTTAAATGCTGGCGTGGATGTGCCTGCCGCTATTGATGATGCTATTGTTGGGGCGCAGAAACTAATGGGCAAAACAGAGGATATTGTGGCGGCACCAGAAACCGCTCGCGCTCACAGAACGCCTGCGCCTTTATTAATACAGGGATCAGGCGAAAAACCAACAACGCCAGTTGTACAAAAGTTTACAAAGGGTAAAGAGCAAGAAGTTATAACAAACATAGATACGGCTTTGCAGAACAACCCTGATGCAGTTAAAACAATAGACGGCTGGAAAGCATTTACACAACAAACATTTGGCGGCGATTATCTGCCTCATCCCCCAGTTGTCGCTATGAAATACGCACAATCTCCTGAGGCTATCGCAGAGAAACTAAACGCATTAACTCCAGAGCTAAAAGCAGGAGTTGATGAAGGCTTTGGATATGTAAAAAATATTAGAAATATTTACCAAAGCGGCGAAGCTGACCCGACTATGACGGCCGATCTTTTTGTATGGGGCATTTTGTCAAGAGGTGCTGGCCCAGTACAGCAAGAGGCCGCGTTTATTGACATAATGGAAGATGCCGCGCCATTAATTCAAAAGGTTGCTGATGGCACGTTTGATGAAGCAGATATGAATTTCTGGATTGATAATATGAAAAAATCATTGCCAGAGGGGTCGCCTAGCAAACAAGTGACTATGAATGTAAACGCAACAGGCAAACTGTTATTTGAGTTAAGCAAAAAACCACAGGGTTCAAATAGAACTGTTTTGGAAATTATGCACGACATGATTTCCGACCCCGATGTTCCGGCAAAAGATATTAGACGCCAATTTATGACGCTAACAGAAAGCGCTGGCATTGATAACAAAGTTGTTAGCTTTATTTTGTTAGTGTCTGGGCGTGACGATGTATTGGTTATGGATAGGATACAGGGTCGTCATTTATGGGATGATGGCAAGTTTGGCGGCGCCAACATTTATGATGGCATTGGCAAAAACAATGAGGGATTGAATGGCATATTTAAAGGGCCTAGAGGATTATTAGTTACAGAAGCTATGGAAGACGCTATGCGTCCAAATATTCAATCAGCATATGAAATGATAGGGCGTCCAGAAGATGGCACACTTGGACGTTTTCATTGGGAAAGTTGGGTTATTGAAGGCGAACAAGTTGTTAGCCACTCAACATTACAGGCAATAGAAAAAAGAACGCCAAGAGGATTTGGCGTTACTGAAGGCAAAACAGATGAGTATGCTTCCGGCTTCAGGTATATCAGAGGCGAAGCTGGCCCTGTTCAAAGATATCCATTGTCAGATGGGTCGTTTGTTTACATGACCCCGGTTCAAGCAAAAGAGTTTTTGTCTTTTGTAAAAAACCCTAAGTCTGGTATTGTGCCTAAAGGATTTAAAGTAACAGAAAGAGCGGATGTACCTTGGTATGAAAGAACAGAAGTCAACAGACAAAAACTCGATGAAGCCGCAAGACGGTTTGAAAACGCAACCCCAGAAGGCGAACTTTTACCAAGCCCTGAGGGGGCTGAGTAGAGTTCCTACACCCCTGCAAGATGGGGTCGAGCAAACAAAGGAACAGTCATCGAATGGCACGACCACCTAGAGACATCACCGCTCGCGTCAATGAAATGGTAGACGAGAAGGTAGCTAAGGAAACAGTCCAAGAGGCTGTGTTCAGAGAGCCTGCACCTGACGTTGTGCCAGAAATGGAAGCGCCGCAAATCATCGACCCGGTGTTAAAGCCAGAAGAAAACCAAATGCCAAAGCTAATGGAAGTTGGCGGTAAAACCGATTTCATTACTAAGGGCGCTGAGTGGCTTGCTAGGCGAACAGCTCAGGCAGAAAAGAAAGTGTTGCCGCCATTGCCCGATGAGCCGATCCAACAGCTTGGGTCTAGCATTATCATCAAGCCAGCATCTGATGAAGAAATCAAAGCTATAAACGAGGCGCTCGGTGGCGAGTTTCTTGATGGCGTTAATCTGCCTGAGATTGCTATGGGCGATGAACTGCCTACTCACGCTGAGTATCTAGCCAGACTTAAAGATGCTAATGCCGAGCAGTTTGATGCGGCACGGCGAGGCTCCATCACTTATGACAATCTGCTAAAGATGGCAGAAGATCAGGGGATGGAAGAGGTTGTTAAGTATTGGGCGCAACGAGCGCCGGGATCTGGTGAGACTGCCGAGAACTTACTGGCCGGAATGATTGCCGCCAGAAAAGTATCACGCACGGCGCAAGAAACATTATTGTTGTCCAGAGCCGCAACTGACTTGGTTGAGAAAGAACAACTTTACAAACGATTTGCCCAGCTTGTTACTCTTGAAAGAAATCTTTACGCCAACATTTCTGCTGGCGGCTCTGAAGCCGGACGCACTATGAGGGCATTGCAGTTAGCGCAAGAGGTAGGTTTTGAGAGCGGTCGCGCCGCCCAGCTTGAAAGTATGGATAACCTCATCTTTGGCGCAACTACGCTAGAAGATTTTGAATATTTGGGTGAGCTGTACTTAGCTTTGCCAGATGCGGCGTCAAAATCTAAGTTTGTGCAAAATGGAATAACTGCAACAACAATGGATGTTGTTATCGAATCGTGGATTAATTCTATTCTGTCTGCGCCATCAACGCATATGGTAAACGTAGTTGGTAACACTAGTTTTATGGTGTTGCGTAGTTTTGAGCAAATGGTGGCTGGTGTTATTGGTAGAGCAAGATCAGCAATAACCGGGAACAAAGATCGCGCCTTTATCCGCGATGGGATTATCCAATTAGACGCCATCCGCGAAAGTTTTTTTGATGCGGCTGTGGTTGCCGGGAAAGCATTTATTAAAGAAGAGGCATCAGACGCCGTAAGTAAGATTGATGTTAGGAAACCAAAAGCTATCCAAATGGGATCTGGCGAGGTTGTTAAGGAAATCAGAGAAGGTAATGTAGGCGCGGCGGCAGTAAATGCGTGGGGCATTTATACGCGAATGGCTGGCCGTATGCTGATTACTGAAGATGAGTTTTTCAAAGCCATAGGCTATCGCGCCGCAATCAGAAAATCTGCAATGCACGCCCAACACAAAACATATGATGCGGCACTTGCGGCAGGCAAAGATCCAGAGGAAGCATTTGCATTAGGCCGTGCTGAACACGACAGGATCTTAAATAACCCACCAGAAGATATTGTCCGAAACGCAAAAGCAGAGGCTCAAGAACTTACTTTCCAAAATGATTTGACAGGATTTCTTGGTGATTTACAAGTTGGTGCCACGCATCCGGCTGTTAAGTTGTTTATGCCATTTTACAAGACACCAGCTAATATTGTTAAAGTAGTTTTGGCTCGTAGTCCTCTTAGGGCGCTTCACAAAAATCTTTATAAAAATATAAGGGCAGGCGGTGCGGTGGCTGATGCTGAGTTGTCTAGGCTATCTATGAGCGCATTAACAATGGGCTATTTTACCTCGCTTGCGTGGGATGGCAATGTAAACACAGATCAACAAATATTGATTATTGGGTCTGGGCCAACTGATCCGCAAACCAAACAAGCAATGATGCGGATGAACCTAAAGCCATTTACTATTAACATTCGGCAAGAAGATGGCACATATAAAAGCATTTCTTATAATCGATTAGACCCAATATCCGGCACATTAGCTATGTCGGCAGACTTTGCTTATTATATGGGTAGGTATACAACTGAGCCGGATGACACAAGTTGGATGGAATATGCCGATGAGTTGCCACTTGAATTAACATCTGCGGCGGTTCTTAGCACATATAATTATATGTTAGAATTTCCGGCGTTGCAGGGGATTGCGGAACTTTCTACCTCACTGGCTAACTCAGACCCAAAGGTTCAGTTTGATAACCTAACTAAACTGTTTGGCGAAAAGTTTGCATCTGCCGCATTAGCTGTGTTCCCAACTGTATCATCTGCGTCAGCTACGGTTGAACGTGAGATGGCGCCAACTGCATCTAACACAATGCTACCGCCAGAGGGATTATTCGGTGAAGACCCGACAATGTTACATCCAATGTTTCAAGGGTTCTATACCGCATTGCAAAAAGCTAAAGCTCGCAATCCATTCTTTAGCGATCAGGTGCCGCCAGCCCTTAACATCTGGGGCGAAGAGGTTAAGTCCACAGATCCGGCAATGCCGTTTGAGTGGCTATCACCTATCCGGGTTCAGAACGCAAAGTATGAAGGCATAGACAAAGAGCTGATGCGCTTAGGTGATGGCGTATCTATGCCATCCAAACGCATCAGCGGCGTCCTGTTAAATAATGAACAGTATAACCGTTGGATTGAGCTGGCGAATACGTTGGATGCAAAAAATAAATTGCCGGGTATGGCAGGCTATAACGAGGACACTACATTGCTGGCCACTCTTAACACAATGATAGAGACTGATGTTTACAAAAATGCTGATGACGAAAAAAAGCTAGAGGTTATTAAGACAATCGTCTCGAATTATTATAATGGTAGCGGCAAGAAAGCTGTTGGCGCAAAACGGCTTTTGCTTGCTGAATATCCAGACCTTCTGAAGAAGGTGGAAGCGGCTAAATAAATAGGGTATACTGCACACCAGCGAGGTAAAAGATGGCAGACTACAACATAAATGCAGTGACACGCCGGGTCGTGTTTACAGGTTCAGCAGGCACTGGGCCGTATAGCTTTACGTTTGAGGTGCTGGATCAAAATGATCTGGCCGTATACTTTAACACGACTAAGCTGACGCTGACGACAGACTACACTGTCTCTATTGCGGCTAATGGCACTGGGTCGGTGACGATTGTTGTCGGCACCAACGTGCCATCCACGCCTACCGCGTCTGACCAGATTGTTATTGTTGGTGCCAGAGACATTGAGCGTACCACCGACTTTGTTACTGCCGGGGATCTTCGCGCCTCAGCTCTAAACGAACAGCTAGACGGCCTAACCATTTTTGATCAGCAGATTGCAGAAGAGCAAAAGCGCACATTGCAAGCCCCGGTCTATGACCCAGCTCACGTTGATGATGGCGGCACATTAGATATGACACTGCCAGCTAAGGCGGCTCGCGCTGGTAAGTATCTGCAATTCAATAGCACGACAGGTAATCCAGAAGCTGGCCCTGACAGCACTGACGTTACTGCGCTGGCTGATGTTGCTACCGATATTGCTACACTGGCTGATATACAAGATGGCACGGTTGCAACCAATGCTATCACAACTGTTTCTGGTATCTCAGCTAACGTAACAACGGTTGCTGGTATAGCGGCTAACGTGACTACAGTAGCTGGCATTCAATCTGATGTGACTGCGGTGGCGGCTGACGCTACCGACATTGGCACAGTAGCCACAAACATCGCGTCTGTTAATACGGTTGCTGGCAACATCAGTGAGGTTATCGCTGTTGCCAACGATCTTAATGAAGCGGTGTCAGAGGTTGAAACTGTTGCCAATGATCTTAATGAGGCAGTGTCAGAAATCGAAACTGTTGCCGCATCTATTAGCAATGTTGATGCCGTTGGTACAAATATAGCTAACGTTAATACCGTGGCTGGGAATAATAGCAATGTTACCACGGTGGCTGGTATCTCAGCAAATGTAACGACTGTGGCTGGGATTAGCGGTAATGTAACAACTGTGGCTGGTATATCTTCTGACGTTACTACGGTGGCGGCTGATGGCACTGATATTGGTACTGTTGCAACCAATATTGCCAATGTTAATTCTGTTGCTGGCAATGCCACAAACATCAACAATGTTGCTGGTAACGCCACAAACATTAATACCGTTGCCGGCATTTCAGCGGACGTATCCACAGTGGCTGGTGATAGCGCAGACATCCAAGCTGTTGCGGCTGATGCAACTGACATCGGCACAGTGTCCACCAATATTGCTAACGTCAATACCGTGGCTGGCTCTATTGCTAATGTAAACACAACTGCCGCAAACATAGCTGGTGTCAATAGCTTTGCAGAGCGTTATCGTGTTGGCGCAACTGATCCCACAACGTCACTTGACGAAGGGGATTTATTTTTCAACACGACCGATAATACTTATAAATTTTACGATGGATCGTCTTGGCAAACTGTTAATGTGTCTGGTATTGGTTCTGTGCTTGATGATGCCACACCCCAGC
>Ga0208898_1000422_pt1 | contig 32928 bp, 35 predicted proteins | sample VirMetDEL_Mar_4_FD_184513 | JGI IMG/M metagenome (GOLD analysis project Ga0208898, IMG submission 184513) | Aqueous microbial communities from the Delaware River and Bay under freshwater to marine salinity gradient to study organic matter... | ecosystem: Environmental > Aquatic > Marine >... | reverse complement strand
TGTGGGCTCCTGCGGGACTTGCCAGAATTCTCAGAAATTCCCCGGTAGGGTATTGACCTCAATCCCTCATCGGCTAAACTCTCCTCAGTGGCGGGTTGGCCGCCACCGAGAAAGGACAGGAACATGACCGGCACGAAGCGCGTGACACGAGTCCGCGAGGCCGTCGCCTCGGTTCAATTCGATCCGGCGGACGGCAAGGTTCAGAGAGTAAAGGTCCGGTTCCCGTGGACCTCCAGCAACGGGGAGACGATCTGGGTCACCACCGACGCCTGCACCACCGACCTGATCGCCTACGGCGTCCACGATGACCTCCGCCGCAACCTGATCGAAGACAACCACACCGACCGAAAGGGGAACAAGTGAACCACGCCGAGACCGCCGCCCACGACAACGCCGAGCGCACATTCCGCTGCTACGACTCCGCCATGCGCGCCGAGGACGACGCTGCCACCGCTGCCGCTGCCGCCGCTTCCGACGCCGCCGACGCCGCGATCTACGCATCATACGCCGAGCGCGCCGCCCGGCGGGCCGACGACCACTCCGCCACCGTCGCGCAGGACGACGCCCTTTCCGCATCGGTGCGCGCCGCCGAGCACGCCGAAACCGCCTCCAACGCCTCCGTGCGCGCCGAAGACGCCGCAAACGCCGCCGCGATCTACGCCGAGGCCTGCGGCGACGCCGACGCCAAGGCATACGCGAAGCGGGCCGCCAGCGCCGCCAAGGCCGCCAAGGCCGCCGCCGAGCGCGCTTCCGAAGCCGCTGCCGACGCCGGGCGCGCTTCGGATCGCGCCGACGCCTCCGCAGAATCCCTGACCTAAACCCTGAGCCGGGGGGGGCGGTCCTGACTCCGCCGCCCCCCCCTAGAATGAGAGAGAAGAATGAGCAACCACGAGACCCTCTGGGCAGCGATCCGAGAGTACTATGGCGGCAAGGCCGACCGCGAACTCACCGACGATCAGTTCGACGCCTTCGTGCAGGACGCGAGCGGGTTCGGCTCCGACCTCGGGGGATGCACGGCCTGCAAGCATGTACAAGGGGCTGAGCCGGACGCTACCACGAACCCCTGCGAAAGCTGCGGGGAGCGGGCCGTTGTCGGCTTCGCCGAGGCGATCATTCTCGGGTTCCAAGGTTGAAAGGACAACCGCGATGACAGTCTGGACCGGAAACACTGGCTTCTACACTCGTCGGGACAGCAAGGACGAGGACCTCCTCCTCATGTTCGATCAGGGGAGGACCGAAGACATCGCCGACACACTGGCGTCGATCACGCGCTCCGGGTGGCTCGACCGCGACGGGTGGCAGTGGAGGGGGCCGATCACGATCACGCGCAGCCCCCTCGGGCTCGACTCGGAGGATATCCCGGTCATCGTCACGCGGCTCCGGTCGCAGCAGGACGGCGGGGAGCCCGTCTTCACCGCCGTCCGGCTGGGCCGGGCGCTCGAAGCCCTTCGCGACGGCCACGACGGCATGACCCGGATCTTCGCGCAACTCTAAACGCACAGCCGGGGAGGGCTTGTCCCTCCCCGGCTTCAAGCGTGGCAATAAGGAAACAGTGCGGGGCAGCGCGGCTCCCCCGGTAGAACTAGAACCAGCAAAAACAGAAAGAGGGACCGATGTCTTTCGTGTACGAGTCCAACGATTCCAGCATGGTCGATGCGATCATGACTCGTGGCGGCTTTTCCTACCGTGCTGCCGAGGTGATTCTGGAACAGGAGCAAGAAACCGCCGAGCAGACCCAAGAGCCCATCGAACTCGATCCTGTCGCCCTTCGCGGTATGTGGGCGGAGTACAAGACTGTCAAGGAACTGGCCGAGGATCTAGGGTACGAGGAACACATCGTTCTGATGGATGGGGAGTTCGATCCCGAAGAGACGCTGGAGAACATCGAATACCACGAAGGACGCACGATCATCAGGGTCAGCGACGATGGGCCGTTTCTGGTGCGGGATGGGGCGTGAAATGACCACGCTGAGCTTCTCAGAGCTGGATGTCGTGTACCTCTGCTACCCGCACGCCTACGCCTGGAAGGAGGGAGCGTAGGCCGCAAGGGTGCCTCAAAGGAATCAGTGGCTGGCAAACAATCGCCCCCGGTAGGACTAGAACGAGAATTTTTCCTTGCACCCCGTGTCACTTTCACCCCTAATACCCTTAGTGGTAGACCTAGTAGAGCATAGAGCCCTGCACCTACCATACAGACCTGAGCCCGGCCAGATTAGGCCGATTGGAGAGAACATGGAAGTCGTCCACCGCAACCTCAACCTCAACCGCGAGCGAGCGATCATTCGGATGCCCCGGCGCCCCGCCGAATTCTGCAACAGGACGGACGAGGGCCTCTATCTCGTCGAGGTCGGACTGTGGGTGGCCCACTACACCTACGAGCTGGCCAAGTCGGCGCCGACCACGGGCCTGCGCGAGATCATGGAGGACGCGCACAGCAAGATGCTCTGCATCCTCAACATCCACCCCGAGGACAGTCTGGAGCCCCCGCCCCCCGAGGCGATCGACTCGATGCGCGGCCTCTTCGTCACCGTGGCGGAGATCATCGACATGGCCCTCGACAGCCACAGGGTCCGGTACTCGCCCCATGACTTCCCGCGCCAAACGGTGCTCCACGATATCAGCGTCTTCGATGTGCTGGATGTGATCTACGGGCTTGAGGACAAGAAAGAAGACGAATGATGACCGCTAAGGCCAAAGCCGCTGCCGCTGCCGCCGCCTGGCGCGCTGCCGCCGAGGAGGCCAAAGCCGCCGCCGACGCATACGCCTTGGCCGCCTGGCGCGCTGCGGGCGCTTCCGACTTCGACTCCGCCCACGCCGCGCTGCGCGCCGGGGACGCATATGCCGCCGCCGCGCACGCCGCTAGGGGCATCGCGGAGGCAGCAGCCGCCGCCGCCAAGGACGACAAGGCCGCCGCCGCCAAGGACGACAAGGCCGCCTGGCGCGCTGCCAACGCCGACGCCGCCGCCAAGGCCGCCGCCGCTTCTGCAAGGACCGCTGCCGCCGACGCCGCCGCGCTCTACGCCGACGATTGATAGACCACAAACAGAAAGGGAACCGACGATGACCACGAACGCCACCGACGCTAACGCCGTTATCGCCGCCACTGCCTGGCGCACCGCCGCATTCGCCGCCTGGCGTGCCGCTGCCGCCGAGGCTGACGCTGCCTCCAAGGCATACGCCGCCGCCACGAAGCGCGCAGCCGCCGCTTCTGCCGCCGCCGGCGCTGCCGCCGCGCTGCGAGCCGGGGACGCACAAGCCGCCGCCGCTGAAGCCGCTAGGGCCATTGCAGAGAACGCCGCCGACCTCTACGCCGACGCCTCTGCCGCCGAGGGTGCCGCCGCTACCGCCGCCGCCATCGAAGCCGCCGCTGCTGCAAGGGCCGCTGCCGCCGAGGCCAACGCGCTCTACCCCGACGCCGACGCCTGACGCCTCCCCCGACCAACCAGAAACAGAAGGAGAGAACGATGACCACGAACGACGCCGCCACCTTCGCCGCCGAGTGCGCCAAGCGCGCCGAATCCTTCGCCGCCAGCGCATACGATGCCTGTCGCGCCGCTCGGATCGCAATGGATGCCGGGGACGCCTACGCCGCCGCCTCCGCCGCCGCCGACGCTAGGGTTGCCGCCGCCGACGCCAAGGCCGCCTATCGGGTTGCCGCCGCCGTTGCGAACGACGCGCTGCGAAGCGGGGACGCCGACGCCAAGGCCGCCGACGCTGCCGCGCTGCGCGCCGAGCGAGCTTCATGGTCCGCCGGTTCTGCCAATGCCTCTGCCGCCGCCTACGCCGCCGCCGCTGGCGCTGCGATGACCACGAACGGAAGGAACTAAATGAGCGCCGACAAGCTGCGCCACCCCCTCGACATCCTAGACACGATCGAGGTCTGGGAAGATGTCGTGAAGCGCGACCGAGAAGAAGCGATCGAGGCCATCATGGAATTCCGCCAGGAGAAGGACCAGTACCTGAAAGGGGCGCTCAAAGAGCGGGCGATGAAGACCATCCGCACGCTCAAGCGATCAGCGGCAATTCTCCGGGAGCAAAAGGAAAACCTGGAGGAGGCTTCAGAAGCGTTCTTCGAGTGGCACAAGAAGAGCGAGCTGGAGCGCCGGAAGGAAATGCTCAAGGGTGAGGTGGACGAATGGGAGCTTGTGCGAATCGACCACGGGACGGAGCTGCTTGTCGAGGCTAGAATCTACGAAGACAAGACGACCACGAAAGGACCCTCCGTCAAACAGCTCGACGAAATCGGCGCGGTGTACCTTGCGAACCCGAACGAAGACATCTCCGGCGTTCTCTCCACCGATGATCTGGACGACATCTACGAGGAGGTGAAGAGGAGCATCGAGGAGTGAAGCAGCACGAGAAGGACCTTCTCTTTGTCGGCGTGGTGTTTCTTGTGATCATAATCGCCCTCTGCATCAGCGTCGCGAACCTGACAAGGAGAATCAAAGAACTAGAGGCCAAGCCGCCAACCAGGATTGTCGAAAGGACCGTGGAGAAGATCGAATACGAGTACCTCGACCCGCCAATCTGGAAGACTGGGGGGAAAAAGAATCCGGTGATTAGGAAGGTGAAGCGCCTGTGACATCGGAGCAGCGGCTCGAACAATACCTGGAGATCGTCGGCCATTGTCGGCTGGCGACCAAAGGGATCACCCGCCTGCTCGAAGCAGGGGAAATCTCGGAAAAGGACAGCAAGGCGTCGGTGAAAATGCTCATCCGGTGCGTGAAAAAAGTTGCCGAAGGAATCGGCGCAAGACAGGAGCAGGAATGAACGAGAAGAAGGCCGTGACCAGGGACGAGGCGATCGAGGAGGCCATGACCTTGTTGGCCAAGTACGACCAAATCATCGAGGGCTCCGAGGCCGTGATCGCGGACAGCCTGCAATGCAAGGCCGAGATCGAGGACAAGCTGAGGGAGGTCGGAATTGAGCTCTAGCTGGGAAGACCCGATCGCGCCCCCGAGCAAGGGAAAGGAGCCCGCCCCCAAAAGGCGGGCTCCTCGTCGTAGGAGAGATCGCAACTACTATTCGAGAGACATCTGGCTCGAAGAGTCCCCGATCTACCGGCTCCGCAAAAGCCGAAACCTCACCCTCAAAAACCTGGCAAAGCTGTGCGGCTACTCCTACCCCTACATCTCAAAGCTGTGCAGCGGGAAGCGCCACCTGTCCGAAAACAGCGCCGCCAGGATCGCCCCCCACCTCGGCGTGACCGGGCCGTCCCTGTTGAGCGAGTGGACGATCTGGAAGACGCTAGAGCCCAACCTCCAGGGCAGGAAGCTAGAGCAAGAAGTAAATCGGGCTATGAAGCTGTCAAACCCAGTAGCCCAGCGGCTTAGGGCTTCCGGCTTGACCGCCACAAGCTGCTCCGTCGAGAGCGGGCTCTCTAGCGTCACGGTGCGGTCGTTCCTGAACAACCCGGACTTCGACCCCTCCACCAGAACAATCAGAAAGTTCGCGGCCTACCTCGGCATCCCACATCAGCAGTTCTACTGCGAGTGGACGGAATGGGTGGATATGCTGCGCGGAAGAGAAGGAGCCGACCGACTCGTGGCGGTTTGCGAATATGAGGCGACCGGGGAGAAAGAGAAGCCCTACTGATGAGTTCGACAAGCGACTTTTGGTACCTGTACCTGCTTCGGTATAGATCCGTCAGGGACCAGCCGGTAGACCGTTGGTACAAGAACCGGCGGTCAGCGGTCTTCAACATGAGGGTCATAAGCAAAGAGAACATGGGCGTTGACCTGAAGGTCTGGCGCTTCGTCGTGCCCAAGATCGTGTCAGCGCCTGCCCCCAGCCACTTGGAGGTAGTGCTCTACGCTCTCAACATGCTCGCCGGACCGGGGCAGCAGCAAAAGAACATCGACCGGGTGATGGCCTCCGACGCTGGCACACCGCTCGCCCATGAGCGCCTTGCGGAGTACATCGAGAACAAGAAAGCCGAGATGGCCGAGAAAGCCGAGGAAGAAATTGAGCGAGAGCAACAATGAGGAGACGATCGTGCGGATCAGGGCGGACATCAACAATGTCTACATCCGCCACCTGATGAAGCACACACCAGGAGCAGTCGAGTGGAGCGAAATAGCAGCGCCCATGCGAGAAATCATGGGCATGTTTGAGCCCGGTGGGGCATACTTTGTCCCCCCGTACCCAGACATGGACCTGCGGCACGGATACCAAACGAAAAACCGAGAGGAGCTCGATCGTGGCTATTACTAAGGAGCAGAGAGAAGCGCGCCGTCGCGTCATCGGAGCGAGCGATGTGGGCGCGATCTGCGGCGCGAACCGATGGGCGACAGCCCGAGACATCTGGACGAGGAAGGTTTACCAGACCCACGACACCTCCTCCAAGGCCGCCGAGCGCGGCACCATGCTCGAAGACAGCATTCTCCGCTGGTGCGAAGAGAACAACCCGCAAGTCGTTCCCGAGGGCATGGTGATGAGCGACAACATTCTCTTCTCCCGAACCACGCCCGGAGGTACGCCAATCGCGGCCAATACCGACGCCGTGGTTTGGAGCGGAAACCCGGAAATGGTGCTGCAATGGGAAGAACAAGAAAAGCCCGTGCCCCGTGTAATCGCCGAAGTCCCCGTGGCTGTGGTGGAAGCTAAGACTAGCCGCCTGATCGAAGAATGGGGCTCCAGCCACACCGACGAAATCCCCGAAACCTACATCCTCCAAGTGCAGACCCAGATGTGGACTAGTGGATCGACGGTTGCGTGGGTGCCGGCGCTGCTCGGAGACCTCGACTTCCGAATCTACAAAGTGGAATACAGCCCGGAAATTATGAACATCGTCCTACCCGCCTTGGACAACTTCTGGCGCTGCGTGCAAAACAAGACGCCGCCGCAAGGACCGCCGCCCTCCCTCTCAACCCTGCGGTCCATCTCCAGGGACGAGGAGGTCGTGACGGAGCTTGGGCAAGACGAAGAAGCGATCGTCCGGCAATGGCTGGAGGCGAAAGAGGCCAAGAAGATCGCCACAAAGGCCGAAGCCGACCTCAAGTCCGAGCTGGTTGCCGCTCTTGGGGTCAGTGAAGTCGGGGTCGGCAAGTCCGGTGTCCTGATGTATACTAAGGACTCACGCGGAGCCCGAACCCTGCGATGGACGGAGGACAAGTGAAAAAAAGACCGGGAGAAGGTGGTCCGAGGGGAGAACTTTTGGACGCGATGACCCAGCTCGACCGGGTAAAGGCGTACACGGAAGGAACTGCCAGCCTACCCATCGACGCCACCATCACCCTGTCAGTCAACTTCGCTGGGCTTCCCGTAAAGCAAATCTCGCTGGTTCACTTCGAGATTTCGCAAGACGGCCCACCGCTCGGTCGCACCACCTTCATGGAGGGGCTTCTCGAAGGATCGCTTTCGGCTATTGAGCGCACGGTAGATACGGTTGATGCCTTGATGGCCGGAGAAGTGAAGACTACAATGTCGCAAGACGGTGAGGCCCTGGAAGTGGTCCCGGACAACATCGTCACGCAATCATTCCCAGAAGAGGAGAACGAGAATGACGAATCAGAAGACGATCTATGACGCCATTTCGGAGGTCCAGAGCAAGGTGGGAGCGCTGTCCAAAGACTCTCGCAACCCGCACTTCAAGTCGGACTTCGTTTCGCTCGCCCACCTGCTGGAAACGCTCGCTGCCCCGCTCCGGGATGCCGGCCTCGTCCTCACGACGGCAGTTCGCATCGGTAGAGACAGCGGCCCCTACCTTGAGGCGCGGCTGACCATGACGGGGCTGACCGACAAGGTGGAGCGGGGCGAGGCCATCGTGAGCGAATACCCGCTGCCCGTCACCGACAACCCGCAGAAGTTCGCCGCTGCAACCACCTACGCCCGCCGCTACGCCGTGATGTGCCTTCTGGCCCTGCCGGCAAGCGACGACGACGGCGAGGGGCTCATGGGACGCGGCGACAGCAGCATCCGGGTGGCTCCGGGAACCAAGTCCGCTCTGGAGGCCCTGAGAGCCCGCACAGAAGGCTAGACACTCTCCTCTGAGGCCGGGGGCTCAATGCCCTCGGCCTCGCTCTGAGAGCTCTCCAGGAGCCTCCTGACGCGATCCAGGGCCTGCCCGTTCCTGACCTCAAGGGAGCTCACCAAAACCACCCTCCAGCCCATGATGCACGCCTCGCTGGTCTTCTCCATATCGTTGAGCATTCCTTTGGGCCGAGAATGCCGGCCCCGAGTGAAGACCCCACCGTGCACCTCGCAAGCGAGCTTCAGCTCTGGCCAAGCGAGATCAAACCGCCAACGGCGTTCAGGGTGGAACCGAAACTCAAGGACAAGCCCGTCGTCGAGCCCGGCCTTCTGGATTTGGTTTACGAGAGAGGCTTCAAGTCCGCTCCTAGACATAAGAATTCCGATCAAAAAAGCCCGCCACCAAACAATGGTGACGGGCCAGGTGAGAGGAGAGAAAAGCTATTTACCGCGAGCCTGATAGGCGGCAGCCAGAAAGGCCACGCCCTGAGCCGCAAAGCCAACCCAGCGGAAGCTAGGTTCAGACCTCCGAGAGCTCATTGTAGCGCACTCTGACCGGCAACACGGAGATTCCGACTTGTCCGGCATTGAGTTACAGCTAGGCAGCAGCAGAAGCAGAATCAGCAGCCCGCTTCGCCGCAACGCGCTGAGTCCCATAGACCGCACTCCCCCCAACAACCAGCCCCGAGGCGAGCTCGGGCGTAATCTTCCCCATAGCGGCAAGAACTAGCGTGATGATTTGGCCCAGCAAGGTGAGCCAGAATTCCGTGGTCTTGATCCCAGGTTTCATCACTTCTTCTTTCCGCCCTTTTTCCCGCCCTTTTTCATTTGGCCTTTTCCGTAAGGCTTTCCACCAGCAGGCATTTTGTGCCTCCTTCCTACATGAGCATGATCGGCAACAGCTTGGCGACAATAGACAGGCTGCTCCGAGCGGTTTCTTTCAAGGTTTCGTCAAAGCTCTCCGCCTCAACGACAGCCCGGCCCGCCGCCTTCAGAAGAACCGAGTCACGGGCCGCAATGACGGCGGCATCGAACCCAGGCTCCCCGACTGCCAGGGACAGCTCTGAGGCTTTGGCCGAAATAAACCGGACCACATCTTCCGCGCCGGCGTCAAAATTGGCCCCGAGCTCACTGGCCCGAAAGCTGATCTCCATGAGAATTTGCTTCCCGGCCTCTTCCAGAACTTGTTCCTTTGTCGGCATTTGACCCCCTAATCAACCAAAGCCGGCGAGCGCGTGATGTACGCTCGAAGGGCCTTGTCGAAATCAGAAATTCGCCCAAGAAGCAGGGCCGCAACCTGATCGCCTACGATCTCGTCTTCCAGCTTCGCCGAAACGCCCAGCTCAGCAAGCTCGCGGACGCGGCCCCAACTACCAATAGCGTCCAGTCGAATCCCCGCGTCGTCTCCTTCGCGGATGATCGAAAAGAACCGCCCTACAATGGTCCTGTTGGCCTCCTGAATCTCAGCCGGAAGCGTCTCCACCCCCGCGTAGGCGTCCTGCTCAATGCCGTGAGAGGCAAGCCGCATGGCGGGAACAAGAACCTCCTCGCGAGCGCTCTGGCCGGCGCAACCGACCGTAATGACAATGGCCGCAGGGAAAAGAAGGCTATGTCTCATCGGTCCTCCTTCTGGCTTTCTAGGATTTGACGAATGACAGCAACATCGGTCCTGATGGTTCCGATCTGCTCCTGAATTACCTCATACCTGGCGTCCATGCGCCGCTCAAGTTGCTGCGCGTCTTGTGCCGTAAACTGCTGCACGCTTAGGACGGCAATATCCTTCTGGTTCTGAATCACATTGGCAGCAGACCACCCAATGTATGCCAAAGTGATAGGCACCATTACCCGAAGAATCAAAGACCAGGCTTTGTCGTGAAAGTCATTGCTCATCGTCGAACTCCGCTACTAAACCCTTCGCGGCTTCGACGCTCGACATCAAACGCCGAATTAGCGGCCTCTTCGCCGAAATCGAAAAGCCATCGAAGGTAAAATAGGTTGTTGAAAGGCACAAGACGCCTAACTCTCGCCACATCGGTATCGGTCAGAGGCGAGTCGGTAAAAGGTTCTTTGAGAATCTCCCCTAGAGCGTAAGAAGTTCCCAGAGAAGGCCCAAACAGAGCATCGACGAGGTTCCTCGTCGAATACCTCTTCATGGTACTAACCCCGAGGGCAGCGCTCATGCCTAGCTTTCCAGAAGTGGCGACTTCCAGCATGTTGTTGATCTCCATCGCCCAGCCCAACATGCCGGATCGGTCGATTGCGTTCAAAACAAACTGCTGCGGCTCTTCTTCAAAGGGGTCACGCCCGGCAATCCATTCCTTCAGAACATGCGTGACCGCGCCGGCAGTAGCCAAGAAAGTATAGCGTGCGTAGCGAATGATGTCCGGGCGCTGTAGGTCCCTTACGAGAAGGCGCTGAGTTGAGGCAGTGAAGAAGGATTTGAACTGGAAGATAGTGGAGCCTATTGGTGAGCGCATAAAACGATGCAGGTCGCCGTCTTCAACATCAATGAGCGTCTGCTTGCTGTACTGGAGGAGAGCCTGCTCCCAGCGAATTCGGTTGCCTTGCTCCCACGCCCCGGCATTCGCCCACTCCCAGGGGTTGCTAAGGCCGTCCATGTCTTGCGTTTTGGCGTTAGCGTCGAGCTCCTTCTTCCACCGGACAAGATCAGATTTCGTAACCCTGTTGACCTGAAGGTCTCGCAGCCGGCGCTCGCTCAAAGTGCCGGCGGCGTAATCATGGACATCCCGGATAAGACGCCGCTGAGCCATCATCGTGTTGAAGATCCTGGCCCGAGAGTTCCACCAACGAGCTCCGCTAAGCGAACCAAATTTCGCCCGGCCCTTTTGAAGAAGCCTCTCAAACGGAGTAGCAGACGAGTCGATTTGCTCCTCAAAACCGTTCATTCGTTCCATCCGGGTTTGCTCAGCAACCACCTCCATCGCAAAAAGCCGATCGGACATCTCGTCCCTGAATTTTGGACTTGAATTACCGAAGCGAGGCATAACCTCGTGCATGTTGGCAAGCTGATAACGAACTTGCTGTAGGTATGGGCCGAGGCCGTGGACGAGGATTCCGAGGGTAAGGTCCGGCAAGCTGCTGATAGTCACCCCGCCCATCTTCGAGAGAATGGAGGAGGTTTTGAAGACATTAGTAGTCCTGCTGACCACGCTCGTAGGGTCGGATTGAGGGTCAGGCATACCCATAAAGGCTCGGTGCATTTGCTCGATGTCGGCGATCGCCTTGTCCCTCGATACGCGCAAGCGCTTGATTACCTTTGGGTTCGTTTCCCCGCGCCTCTTTTTTTTGTACCAGCGATAGATGGCCTTCTTGAAACGGTCAACCTCAATGGCCCTGGTGTATGCGTCCCGCCGAGAAGCAGAAATCCCCGCCACAGATTCGTTGAAATATGAAACGATAGCATCAACATCGGACTCGTCAGCAACCGGACCGCTTAGCGGGGCAATCCGCTCGGGAGGATCTTCCCCGGTAATGGACTTGTAGTCCTTGTCAAACTTTTCGATGTCCTTGCCGATCCCGTTCCAATTGTCCCAAGCTCGGTCAACTGACAGAGGCTGCCGCGTTACTTGGATGGCGCGCTTCTCCAACTTCTCCACATTCCGGTCCATTTTAGCCGTCTCGTATGCCGCCTCGCTTTCCTCTCTGTTTTGCCGGGCCTCCTCTAGACGCTTCTTGAGCCGTTTAGCACTTTTCTTTAGCGATCTGAGCCTTTCCTGTTCCTTATCAGCAAACGCTCTTCGCTCGGCCTTGGCCTCCTCCAAAGCCTCTTTGATATATTCAGCCTCTCCGTCGTCCGGCACATCCTTGCGCTCTTTGTCGCGAATGCGCTCCCCGAGAGTGCGGCGAGCAGCGGCGTCAGCTTCGTCTCGGGTTGCAAAGCACGGCGTGGTCGTGGTCTCGTCGTAAGCGATGCGCTGGAACCCTTTGCTCCTGCTAACACGGCTATGCGGGATAACGACCCACATATGGGGGATGGATTTCCCGGTTTCTGGATCGTGTGTAATAAGGCGGATGTCGTAGCCGTATCCAGCCTGAGCGGTAGTGACGGAAAACCCCTGGCGATTGTCAGGGTCCCACGAGCCACGGTAAGGCTCTTCCGAAAAGAGCGTGGCCTGCGTCAGCTCAGCAGGCGCTTCCGCAAGAGGCTCTTCAGTGAAGGCGTTTTTCGGAGTGGACCTCTTGTCGAGCATGCCCTCCCCGCCCATCAAATCGACCTCCAGGCTCGCGGCTTCGTAGTCCCGCCAGGCGCGGGCTCGTTGCAAAGAGCTTTGCTCCTTTTTGAATTGAGCGTTAGGCCCTATGGCGTCTTCTTTGACCTCGATAGATTGTGCAAAAGGCCATTTTTCCTCGGCAGCGTCCAACTTTTTCTTTGCAATGTCTCGCTTCCTGATAAGATCCCTGAGCTTCTTGCGGTCCTCGCGGCTCAGAACAAACACAAGCCTTTTGCTAGGATTGGGCTCGCTATCGAAGTCGTCGAGTTCTTTTTTGCGAGCCTTGTATTCTTTCCGGGCCGCCGACACTTCTTTCTTGAGCTCCTTCACTTTTGCCTCGGCTTTGCTGCGCTCTTCAGGGCTTAGCTCGGGAGCTTCAGAGTCAATAGCAGCCTTAGCCTCCGCCAATCGCGCCTCAGCCTTTTCTTTAGTTCTCTTGGCGTTGTTTGAGGAGTTGCGGAGGGCCTCGCGGGAATCTTTGAGCTCTGCCTTTAGCGCAGCCTCTTGTTTAGCTCGCGCTCCTTCTGCCGCCTCAAGGGCCTCTCTGTCCTTGGCGGCTTTTCTCTTCTCTTCAGCGCTACGCCGGAGCGTAGTGCCAGGACCTACCGGCTTTTCCTTCCAAGTCTCTTCTTTCCCGTAGCGCTCCTCCACAATAGATTCAAGGCGCTCAGACATCTCCTCATTGAGGTCGTTCTCAATACCTCGAATCTCATGGTCTAGTATTCCGCCCATGAAATCGAGATCGGCTTCTGTTTGGTCAATGAGGTGCTCGACTTCGCCGAGCCGGCTGGCGATATCCAGCTCGTTGGTTGGGTCCGGCGCTTCGGGGGGGGGAGTTTTGAAAAGCGAGTCAGTCCTTTCGGGCGGCTCGTCCCTCCCCCTTACCTTATCGTTTGCGACAAGGCCGCCGGGGAGGCCGGTCGCCTTTTCACGGCGCCTGGCGTCCCCCGTATGGTACCAACGCGCAAGTTCAGATCCTGCCTCGTACTCTCGCTCCCACAGCTCCAGGAACTTGTCAATCTTTTCGCTGGCCGCGTCGTTAGTCTCAAGAGCGCTTAGGCGGCGAAGCTGGGCAGCCCTCATTCTCGCTTCATACAAGCCGGCCAGAATGTTCTCTTTGAGGGAAAGGGAGTCCGGGGCGTTGGGGTCGTTCTTGAGTTGCAGCACTAGCAACTCAAGTTTGTTGAGCTGATCGCCAATGCTCCGGGTCATGCCGGCCACATCGGAGGACATAAAGCGCCTGGCGTGCAGGAGCTCCGGCACGACATGGTTGGTAAATGACTCCAGAACGGTGGTGGGGTTGTTCTCCAGGAAGTCGCTGAAGCGAACAACGCGGCCTTGGTAGGTAATCTCGTAGTCGTCCGGGATCAGCAGCTTTCGCGCCAGGGTCTGGTCCGTAGAAGACAGCTTGGCGTGGTGAGACGCCCCGCTAGTCCCCTTGATGTGGTCCATGACCACCTCAAGTTTCACCGGGTTCTCTTTGGTCACTTTCCTAAAATAAGAGTTGATGAGAGCTTCAAAAGCCTCTTCGTCAGCTTCGATCGCGTCGATCTTGTACATGCGCGTAAAGTAAGATATGGCAGTTCCGGCCAAAGTGTTGTCCGCCGGGATAAGGTTCTGGAATGCGCCTGTAGCGCTTGCGATCTCCTCAATCTGCTCGAAGCCAGACCTCACCTCCTTGACGATGCGGTTGATCTCCTCGATTTCTTCAGCCTTGAGATCGCCGCCCTTTGACGGAGTGAACTTCTGGAGGATCTCCGCATTCACACGATCGCCGCGCCGCAAAGTCTCGGAAACGATCCGATGGTAATCATCAACCTCCCGGCCATTTGCGCCGGCAAGCTGCTTGACCGTCCTTTCGTAAGCGTATGTGATTACCCGGATGTCGTTTTGAATCCGAGTCTTCTCTACCTCCAGGGCAACTCGCCCCATTACGCTATCTGGCGCAAACCTCCGCTCGACGGGCAGTGACGAAAAGTTGTGAGCGTAAGCCCTCGCGGCGTCCACTTCGCTAAGAGTGGCACGCATAGCGGGACCCAGAAGGCCAATGCCAAAGTTGCGGACGCGCCGGAAATTCCTGGTGATGGCATTGGCGGACTCAGAAGGCATCTTCCACCGAGCAAGCCTCAGCACATCGTCTTGCGCCTTGCCGGCCAGCAGCTCATCGGTCCAAATTCGTGCGATCTCTTCCTGGTCGGTATCGGGGTCGAGACCCCGCTCGCGCACGATCTTTTCGAGCTTCGGCATAAGCTCAGCTTCTTGGGCAGCGTAGTTGTCCGCCGCCAACAAGTCCCTGCCGGCCTGCCTCGCTGTTTTCGTCTCCAGCCGATAGAAGGCACTACCAAGACCTGCGCCCAGGATTGTAGAGCCGAGAAGCTGGGTCATGCTGTCGATCTCGGTTCGGAGCTCAAACGAGGACATCAAGTCCCATTCAGTGACAGCCCCAGTCGCCCCCCCGACCATGAAACCTTCGCGAAACGCGGCCTTCCTGCCCAGCTTGGCGGCCTCCTGTGCCCTGCGAGCGTTACCGAGCCGTGTCGCCATCTTGGTGAGCTGTGTAGCCCTTGCGATAGTGATGCGACCCTTAGTGGCAATGACATCAATCCAAGTAAGAGGATCAAGGACCACCGCCGACATTCCGGCTGTAAAAAGCGCGGTTCCGCCCGCAAGTTCAAAGGCTTTCGCGTTTTCAAGTTCACGAGAAAGCTGAAGCGCCCTGCGGCGAAGGGCATTAGGGTTTGGCGCGTCCGAAAGCATCGAGCGAAACTCTGGAGGGACTAAGCCGATGTTCGGATCGGCCAGCGGTTCGTAGTCTTCTTGAAACTCCTCACCAAAAATCCCACGACGCAAACTGCCAAAAGCCCTTGGGATGCTAAAGTTTTCATCGAGGTTGCGAAGAAAAAGTTCTCCCCAACCAACTTCACGCCGCGTCCCAGGATCTAACTGCGCGCCTCGGCGGCGATAAAAATCAGCAGGCGCCCATTCAGTGCCTTGCTGTTGGGGATGAAAGCCAGACGAGGGAATTATTGGCCCAAAGTCAAACGGCTCTTGCTGCTCGCTCTGCTCGATCACTGAGTCCTCCCAGGCGATCGAGGAGGCCAGGACTTTCCGTCCGTGAGTCGATCGCTGTAAACAGTGCCAAAAAACTTGGGGGGGTTGATAAAGACGCCGTGTTCGTGGCCAAACTTGAGCAGGGCCTCTTGGTCAGGGGTCGGAACATCCCTAAGTGCCGGAGGCCAGGGCAGTTCAATGCCACGGAATTCCCTGCGATGAAATTTTCCCGACGCATCGCTGTACGACCTGCGAATCGGATTCTCCCTGAAATAATTGTCCAGGGCAGATTCGATGCCATCGCGAAATGCTTCCGTTGCTACATCGAGGCTAATGTCCTCGCTGCCGCCAAGAGTTTCAATTTGCGTCCGGTAAACGCGAACGGCCTCTTTCATCGCAATGCTAGTAATCCGGTTGGTGTCCGCGAGGGGCGCGATCTTGTTGTCCTGCCACGAAAACGGAGAAACGGGGCCTTCTTCGACTCCCTGGTACATCTCATTGATTTGCTCGTCGAGCTTTTGAATCATGGCCTTTTGTACGATCTCTCCAACGACTTCCCAGAATTCCTGGCTAATCCCAGACCTAATGGCGCCAGAGGCAAACCCTTGGATGTTTTCGCGCACGATCTGAGCCGCCCGAAGCTCCTCTCTTTGCTGGGCCAAGCGACGGCCCGCTTCAAGCTGCGACGAAGAACCCCGGCTCCACTCGGGAGACATGCGGTTGAAAAACCCTTCCCTCTCTTTGGCCATTCGCCCAGACTCGCGCTGCCATTCGCTTTTCCAGTCGGCGTCTCCTTTGATCTCTTTGTCCAAAAACTCCCTAAGCACGCGGTTCCACCCCGAAGCATTCCCCGTAAGGGCCGCTTCTGCCAGGCTGTCTATCAGAGGGTCTGTGACTTGCCCAGAAACTTCGTATTCAAAAAGGAAGGTTTCGCTGATTCGGTCTCGAATGTACTGACGGACATTGCCTTCAGTGTTGCGCTGGGAAGGTCGCACAACGCCTTCAGAAATCGGCGGGGAAAATGAGCCGCCAATGGCCTCAAGCATAGGCGAAACCATAGGCATGACCACATTTTCCATGTGATCTTCAACGGACCTATTGTACGCTTCAATGGCAAATGCGCGAGCCTCGGCGAGCGCCTTTCTTTGCCGCTGAAGCCGGTCCCATCCCGGAGGCTTGTCGTCCATCTTGAGGCCCAGTTCGTACAGAGTCCTCGCGGACTCTTCCGCCACCTTGAGAAAGAACATTGCACCTTGAAAGTCTTCAGTGGAGATAAGGGCTCGGTCGCGACTAACGGGTTCATTTACTCGAACTCGGGTGGACCAGCCCCAGCCAGGGGTGAGTGTGTATTTAGGCTGCATTTCCAAAAACGACTTGGCCGCAAACATCCCACGGGCCATAAGGTCCTGGGCCTCGGCTTCGGGAATTCCCGTTTCAGACATGACCCTTTCCAGGCCGCGACTCAAGTGGTTTTGGTCAAGCCTGTAATCGAGTTTGCTGGGCTGAGGAGAGTCGGAGCTGGGTAACCTCCAGCGCCAGTTTACGCCTGAATTCTTCGGCCATTCAAAAAGAACAGTAGGGTCCGGCGTAGGCCCGTAACTTCTTTCGCCAACCAAGTACTCAAGCAGAGGTACGCTGATCCGGGCAAAGGTAGTCGGCAGGGTAAAATCCGGGTTTCGGCGCCGAAACCCTTCTGCATAAGCTGCTCCGTGGCGGTCAGTCGCAGCGTATTCGTATGGGTCATAATCTCTGACTACATTATCGCTAGAGCGAACATCGGCAAGACGGTCTTCAATCTTTCGGCCCTCTAGCGCCGAAATCCCAGCATACTTTTCCTCGGTAAGTCCTTGATCTTTGAGAGCCTTTAGATGGCTGAGCCGGCTGTAGGAGCTTTCGGGGTGGACCGTCCAATGAAGGATATCCCCGTTTTCGTCCATAATGTAGGCTTTTGAGCCGTTAGCGGTTTTACGGAGAATCTGGTAAGTTGCCGACTCACCGTCTACGGAAACCAGCTTGGCGCCTGCAACCTGGTCCATATCAATGCCAAGGTCGCTAAGAGAGCCCATTTCGAGCTCTAGCGAAAAGAGATCGCCGGCCAGCGCAAAGTAATTCTCTGGGGGATTCTTCGCCAAAGCCGAGCCAGAAAACGCGGAATTGCCGAGGTCTGGCATTTCGACATCAAGAGCGTTTTCCAGAGCAGTCCCGATTGCATCAAGACCAAGCATACCCGCCTGGGCGTAAAATTCAGCCCGTAGGTATGGATGCGTCTGAACAAGATCGAGCGCGTCCCCTAAACTGAGCCTTTTCTTGACCTCTACGCTATGGCTGCCTTGGCTGTAAACAGTGCCTTTGCTTGACCTGTTCTTGAGGACATTAGCCAGCAAAAGATCGGCGGAGTCTGCGGTTTCGTATTGCTTTCGCAGTTTCCCTTCGGATGTGACACCAGGAATTTTTAGGGCCTCCGACTTTTGGCGTTCGCTGATGCCGACAAATTTGCCCCTTGACATAGCGAGAATGTCGGTGACTTCGCCAAAAGTAGTCGCGGCGGCAATGGCGCTTCTCAAAAGCGCTCGATCTTTGGGGTCTAGGTTCTGAAGCATCGCCTCGATGTTGAGATGTTTTTTGATGCCCTCAACAAGCTGGCGGCGAGCGTTTGCGTTCCGCACTTCCGGCAATTTCCGATCGAGCGCAACAAACAGCTCAGTACCCATTGGGCCATCGAAGCTGACAGAGCTCAGAATTTGCACAGCCTGCGACTGGTCACCCCCTAGCTGCTCGACTCCAAATGCAAAAAATTCGGCGTACTGGTCAACGGCAAAAGCCTTTTCGTTGTCGTCCAGGCTTGGGTCTGAAAGCACTGCCATTAGCCGATCAAAATTTGCTTGAAGTCCTACGCCAACTTTTTGACGCGCCATTTGCTCTAAAGGGCCGCTCCCAACAATCTCTTTCCTAGAGAGCGCAAGAATTGTAGACTCTTGGTCAATCCGGTCCAAAACATCAAACATTTTGAGGGTAGATTCGGCGTCAACCCTGGCCTGGTCATCAACGGCGGGAGAGTCCAGAAGTTTCTCAAGGAGCGGCCTGATTCTGTTCCGGTATTCCTTCGTTCTTGCTCTATCAATTGCAGTTTTTTCAGACAAATCCCCAGATCCGTCCGAAGAACTGCCAACATTTGAAATTGACCGGAAAGCAGAATTCGCAAGTTTAGAAAGAGAGTCCGCCGCCCGGTTCTGAAGTCTTTGGCTAAACCGGCTTCGCTCGTCTTCCGAAAGAGCGCTAAAAGACAATGCAGACTCTGCGCCGTTTATCGGGTCCTCAAGCTGTCTTGCAATTTCCGACTCAACCCTGCTTGTAACGGAGCGAGCGTTCTCCGGTCTCCTAAAAACACCAATGCGAGTGTCAGTCGCAACAATTCCGTCAGGGCCGATCATCGCGCTCAAAGAGCTGTAATCCCCGCGTTCAAGCGCGTCGTCAATTTTAGAATTGTTTTCTTCAGTGGCGATAAACTCTCTCGCCGCCTGGGCTGCGTCTTTGGCCTTTGTGCGGTAAGAAGAGTAAATAGCCTCCTTGCCGCGCTCCAAGACTTCTAGGTAATTGTTTCTAGCTTCGTCGTCACTGATATTCATCCCTTCACCCAGCAGTCCAGCCACCTCTTGGCCCGCATATTGTTCCGCAAGGGATTCGAGGTATTTGGGATCTGCAAGCTCTTCGATGGATGATTTAGTTAGGGCTTCTTGAAAATCTTCCGCCGCCTGGGCTGAAACGGCTTCTCCCCCAGAAGTAGCGACTGCAAGTTCTTGGCGAGTCAGATCGGCGTTCTCTTTGTCGCGCCTTGCCTTTTCCCTTGGCGCCTCCGACCTATACGCAGTGTCGGCGGCCCGCTCGTAATTTGCCTGGATTAGCGCGGTGTCGGCTTCAAGCTTCGCCCGAAGCTCTTCCTTCAGCTTGCCTTCAGGAAGGCTCTCAATGCGCTTAGTGTACGCAGCGGCTTCCGCATTGGCTTCTTCCGCCGCAATGCTGCGAAACCTCTCCTGGCTTCTTTCACCTTCAGGAATTTCAAAGGCGCGGTTTTCAAATGCCGTCATCCTTCTCATCGAGTCGGCTTTGACTTCAGTCCCGAGGATTTGAAGCTGCTTGCGCTGATCTTCCTCCCTGGCCTTGCCAGCCATAGAGGCAATTCCTGCGCCGAGCCGCATCGCGCTATCTACAACGCGAGTAAAATCCCCAGCCTCTTCCAGCTTCTCCTTGGCGCGACCAATGCCGCCAACATCTCCAAGCTGGATTTGCTGGCCGCCAAGCTCCCTTTTCGGGATGTTGAGCCTTGCCATCTCTTACCGGCCTTCCTTCATGACAGCATTTCGCATTGCAGCCCGAGCGCCTTCCGGCAGCTTGCTTCCGGCGTAGCGGGGATTGATCCCCGAAAGCATTGCAATCTTGTCTCGGTAGGTCTGATACATCGTGTCGAACCGCATGGCCTGGGAGGAGGCCCCCTCCACGCCAGCGGCCCCCATAGCCGCGATTTGGGACCCCGCAAAACGGGTCCCGCGCTCTCCGGCAATCCCGGCCTGACGGGCAATGGCTTCGTTTTGGGCTCGCTCCTGCGCCCTCTGCGCCCTGCGGAGCCCTCTCTTGGCCTTGTCTTCTTGGTAGCCCGTAAACGCCCCGATAGCGAGCCCGGCGATCCCGAGAGGGGTAGCCGACATTCCCAACGCAGCGGCAGCCCCCATGCCCGCCAGCGCGCCCGAAAAACCGCCACTAACCGCTCCAGTGTTGTTCACCATTAGGCGTGGTCCTAACTGCTTTGCATTGTCCCATCGACCACCATGCTGACCAGCTTGAACGGAAGCGGGTGGGTGGTTGTGAATTCAATTGTAGGGAACAAGCCCACAACTTTGCCGCTACCGGGGATTGGCTTCCACCCGGTAAAGGCTGGGGTCTGTGCCGGAGTTAGCGGAAGAATTCTAGCGTCTCCGCATTTTCCACCGTAACTGTCCTCCAGAAATGCGTTTACGAGCCGAATGTTCGTCTTCTTAGCCGCAGTCGGCCCCGTAGACAGGACCATCGGGCAAATATGTGCGGTAATTGACATCGGATGCGGGTAGCTAATTTCCAGCGTATCGGGACGGGAGGTCAGGTTGAACTCGGTCAAACTGAAGCGGGCGTCAAGCCCCACCTCCGACCTTCCGCGCCAAACACCGTCAACCCAAACTTCGACCGTCTTGCCGGCGTAGGAAAGATCGGCCTCGCCTTCGATGATAGTCCAGTCGAGCGCCGAAGACTTCCGATAGCCAATGGTGGCAGAGCTGAACTTCTCGATCGCCGGGTAGCCGCCGTCCGTCGAGACGATCGTGCCGTAAACCGACTGAGACGGAGCCGAGTCATCGTCCCGGATCACCATGAGGTCCGAGAGCTTGTGGCCTTCAGGCAGCAGCGCCTTCGTCCACCCCTTCACCTCGTACTCCGGCATGTTGATGTAGTAGAGAAGCTCGCCGTTGGCCGTCCTGGCGAAGACCATCGAGTCCTTGCCGTGGCTTTGGACCACCTGCACTACGCGGTCTCCAGGGCTAAGCACCGAGGTCCTCTGCAAGATGTCTTCGGAGATATAGCCGAGCCGGTCGCGGTCGCGGCGAGTCTCGTAGACAGACTTTCCGTCCGAACCGACCCAGAGAACAACCGACCCCATCCTGACAGCCCCACAAGCGCTAGAGCCGTAGGAGGAGATTTTTGTGAGGGATGTGGTGGAGGGGGTGAGGGGCAGACCCTCTAGGTTCCATTCCCCGTAATCCGTCGAGACAAACAAAGTCTCAAAGCTCTCCAAGACCCGCACCCGCTGGCCGCGAGCCTCAGACATGATGATGCTGATCGGAGCGTCGTCTCGGCCAATCCAATCGTTAGGGTCCATTGACAGTGGGCTACCTGTGGCCGAAATCGTCAGGGCCGCTCCGGGGTCTTTGTAGCCAGACAAGACAAGCCGGCCCTGGTGCTCCGCCCCCACCGAAGGGAAACCTGTAGCGCGACTAGGCCCAATGCCCCAACCTCGGATAGTCCCAATCGAATGCGGCTTTCGCTGCCAGCTCCCTGTCCACTGGTTGATTTCCCCCACTCGGTCTGTAAGGCGGAAGCAGCCATGTTTGCCCAGATAGACCGGGCCGCCAAGGCCAAGGCTGTGGTCGTAGCGGTCAGAATATCTACTGTCCTCATACACCGACTCGTGCCCATCTGGCCACGGGGCAGGCGACTCCGTGTAGATTTTGTCCAGACCGCCAACCTGGTACTTCTTGTCTACGCTTTGAAGCGAGATGTGCTCCTCTGGGCTTTCTAGCGACCAGACCTCGCCGGAATATTCGTTGAATCTCTCATCCGTCCCAGAGCTGGGAGTGTACGGCATGTCCCCGCGCTTGATGTTTAGGCCAATGTTTCTTAGCTTGAACCTCGGCCCGTCTTCAAGGCCGGTTGGCGATGAGCCAGACTCGTATTCCTCTACATACAGGAAAAACAGGCGGTTGCCGGGGCCATTTGAGTACGCCTGGAACGCTTGTTGGACTAGAGTTGCCTGTGGCGCAGTAGAAGATCCAATGGGGTTTGGGTTCAGCTTGTCAATGACCAAAACTTTTCCGACATCGCTCGGCAAAAGATCCCCGCTGCTTCCGTAATTTCGCTCTTCTGTAAGATTCGCCGAGTTTTTGTAGACCCAAACCGGCTCTTGCGTAATTAGGCCGTCAGAATTGAAAAAGGGATCGTTGAATGGAGAGGTTTCTAGCTCTGGGATAATTATGCCATTGAAGCGGCGCGGAGAATCGCTGCTTCCTTCGTAAGACCTCACCCAAGGGCCGGCAAACTCGCCAAACGAATACTCCTGGGTCATATCAGCGTAGCCAGCGACCGTTCGGCACTTCACATCTGTAGGGGATCTCCACTCCTGGGCAGTGACAAAGTTGCCTACGGAGTTCCGAAGCGTTTGGTTAGGCAGGAAATCGTTAGAGATAGCCCCGACTCGGAAAATTGCCCCAAGCGGCAACACGGCGCCATTCACATCCCGAAACTCCCTGTCGAGCTCGGCGTCGGTAGGAACCGGAAAGACCTCGGGGTCTTGAAAATCACTGAACCAACGGCGGAGAAAGAACGGCCTGTCGCAATTGAGAATGGCGAAATTTGTGCTGTTTGGTTGCGGACTCTGCTCGCCAGTCACCGTAACATTCAGGTCTTGAAAGCTGCTACGGAGACGGCCACCGCCATCTTCGCTGTACGGCCAAGCCCTTACATCCCAGAACCGATGATCTCCAAAGATTTCCGGCCCCTTCACCGCGCCCTTTCGCACCATGAACGGCGGGTGGTTTTCAGACAGAATGAAAACGCGGTCAGCAACCTGAACATGCGACAGCAACTCAACATCAGCCGGAGTGTAGCTGTAGATCGGAAAATCGGTTTTTGCCGTTTGGGTAGGGCTGTAGTGATCGCCGCTAAAACCGACAAGGGGAAGAAGTTTACTGGTGGGCAAGTAGTACCAACCGGGCAGCGGGGCAGTGTCCCACACCCCGTCAGTTTTCCCGTAGATCGAGATCCGAGCTCTTGGCTCTGCGACGACTGTCTTGAGCCAGACAAGGATCATGTATTCCTCGTCGCCAACAACATACGGAATGATCTTGTGAGGGTAGCTGTTCCCGGCGTCACTAAGGATCTTGACGACATCAGTCCCAAAGGACTGCGTAAGGGAACCGTCCTGCAAGATCCTGGCATTTTGAGCGAGCTGAACCCCCTCAATGCACTCTCGCGTGTCCGGTCGCGGAACATACGAGGGCTTGACCTGCCCAGCGCCGAAGCGACTTTGCTGCCACTTGTTCGCACCCACAGCTTAGCTCCTCCAGCGCCGGCGATTCCGCGCCTCAAGAAGACTGGTGTCCGGGAAGTAGATGGGAGTACCTTCTTGGCCGTCGCTGCCCTTGGCCTCCGCGATCTTGACGCTGGCCCGCTGGCTAAGTCCCTGGATCTCGCCTTCGCTAAGGCCCATCCTTGCCGCAATCTTCACCGCAAGGGCGTAGGCCATAGCCGATCGCGTCTGAGCCGAGAGAAGGGTCAGTTGCTCGCCGACATCAAAAATGTATTCGAGCTCAACGCTGCTGGGGCTCGCCAGCATGACCCTCACATAAGTCCCGTCGATCTTGAGCGGCTTGATTGCCCAGTAGACATTCTCGTTAGGCCCGGCAAGGTCGCCATTGACCCGCCAGGCCCGGCAGTAGTCGTCCGGGAGCTCGTACACATAAGACCAGCCCTTGGGAGCCGTGACCTCGGCCCCCGATGCGTCGAGCTTCTTCTCTAGGGTCGCAATCGTTACGGCGCCGTTCCAAGTGTGGTCAGCAATGAACTCACACCGGAAGTTGTCCCAGATAGGCGCGATAATATCGGCCTCCGGGCTCCCGTCGCTAACTGAAACGATTGTCGGGGCACCAACCAAGGTAAGCGCCTCATTCCAGATGTCTTCTACGGCCACCAGATCCTCCTGTCGGTAGAGCGAGAGGGGCATGTCGTCCCACTCGTCAATAATAAGACCAATCGAAACGCCAGCCACCTCGATCGGGTCCTCCACCGGAACCGGAAGCGCGTCGATTGTCGGCGAGTCAGCCCTGTAAGAGCTACTAGCCCCGGAGCCTGCGCCGCCGCCCGAACTGGCAGTTACAGTCGAGATTTTCGTGAATGTGATGAACTCGTCTGCAACGACCCTCAAATCTCGCGCAAGATACGAGTCGTTACGAGCTTCCTCGATATCCTCGATGGCCTCGAAAGTTTCGGAAATCCCCTGATGAATGACGAAGTTGCTGATTGCCACTGATTCAGGGTCAACGAGATAATCCGAGTCCGAGTAGAACTGCGGCACCGAGGCCGTCTGGTCAGGGATTAGGGCGTGGAAAGACTCCGATTCAGTGGTCGCAATGTGAACGCGAGTAAGAGTCTCTGCCGGACGCGAAAGCAGCCACAGGATTCTTTGCTCTGTCCTGTACCGAGAGATTGCGATTTCGCTTGCAATTTCGTAGCTATCAGAGCTGGATTCGCTAAAGTTCCCGGAGGGGTCGGCTTGATCCAAGTCAATTTCGTAAGCCTCGGAAATCCCAGTCTCAAAGTCCACTGAAATGTCGATGTCTTCTGGCGGGAGCTCGAAGACTTCAGTGCGCCCAGAGAACCAACGCATAGTCACATTGACAGATTCCTCGTCAGGCTGAATCTGGCTGTAGATGCCCGAGGCAAACCTGGGACGGGTTTGTGCTCCTTGGAGGGGGATGAGGTTGAGGTCGCCAAGCGCTGACTCGTCAAAGACCGTAACGGCGTCGGCGATTTCCGGCCCGAGCTCAAAGAATTCCGGCTCGGGGCTTCCCGTAAACACCGCATCCAAATCGGACAGAACAAACGACTGAGGGCCTGCCGGGATCTCAAACACTCCCACGGCGTATCGGACAACGAAGTCTGCCGAGGAGGCAAGGGAGAAGCTCTCAGATTCTCCGACCGCAAAGCCAGCAGTCGAAATAGTCTCGTCGTCAAGAATCTGCGCTGTTTCGGTGGCGCCGAAAGCGAGCCCAAAGGCCGGCGTTTCGCTAGGAAGCAGTTGCGGCTCTACTGGCGTCGAGGAATAGCGCGTTTCCGCTGAAGCCAGCTCAAGGGAAATTGGGATCAAAAGGTTTTGGGCCAAGGCGCTAAACGAATCGTTGTGCGTCTCGAAAACATCGTCAGAAATAACCTCAAACGGCCCATCCGCTACGGCATTGACATACCGCGCAATAGTTTCCCTTGAGGCCGAATAGCCGAGCTCGTAAAAGATCGAGTCGGGCCTGACAAACCTTGTGTCCGGGGATTCGGTAAGAAGCGCCGGGGTTTCCGACGCCGAGCCGCCCGCCGCCAGTCTGGTTGAGTTGGCCTCGGACGATGGCGTCAGGGCTAAATCTTCAACCCCCGAAACGGACACGAGCCTCGTGGGGATTAGCTCCAGCACCGGCAATCCGAGGTCTGTGATTGTCGGAAGCCCAATAAACTCGCCCAAGATGTCGAAGACTTCACTGGACGAAGAGGGCTCTTCCTCAGCAACGCTATCAACGGCAATGTAGAATGTAATGGCCAAGTCGCCGGCAAGGACTTGGGCGTCGTCGGACTCGCTTGGCGAAACGCGAATCGAGCTCGGGCTCTCAGAAACCCCTTCGTCCAGGTCTGCCGGCGCTTCCCCGTAAGACCGGGTCAGGTCGTCAATGGCGAGATCGAAAGGATTGAGGTATGTCCCAAGAGGGTCGGGCGCATCGCCAGCCAATCGGGAAAACAAAACATCTTCCAGCCCAATAGAGCTGTAATTGTACTGCCGAGACGAACCCCGCGAAAAACTTGCCGGCGAATCCACATCGCTGGCAGCCGAAAACGACTCTTGAGAGCTCGACGGGTATTCGGATTCTTGCGATGCCAAAGCATCTTCGGAGGGGGCCTGAAGAGCGTCCGACACCTCGATGGCAAGCGACAGCTCCACCTCTTCTGTCGCCTGAACAAGATCGGCCCTTTCCGAAGGAACTCTATGTAGAGACTCGGCTTCACTTACAACACTGTACTCGTTTCCAATGACAGACCTGGAGACTAGCTTTGTCTGCCGATAAAACGCCAGTAAGAGATTCAAGTCGGATCTGTCTTCTGGGCTTCTCAAGTCTGACAGGGCCAGGCTGCTGGCAGTCGGGACCCCCTCTGAAATGTCGTACTCGCGTCGAAGGCCGGAGAGAATGTCCTCGTCAAAGGCCGGGAGAAGCGTTTGTGCCGGCTGCGTGGTTTGCTTTTCTGTCTCGGCGACGGACTCGTAGCCAAGGCGCTCTGGCGTTGAAGTGGCGTCAACGAAGTCCATTTTGTAGGCCAGCGCAAAGTCGTCTTCAACATCCGGCGCATCGGCGACTGCGCGGTTGAAGGTGCAGGTGCGATCGACGCTGCTGACTGCGCTGATTTCATTCCCCGCCGGAGGATCAACCGCGAGGACAACGAAGTCAAAAGCAGTGTCAACAAACTCGCTGGCGATGCTTACGGTGGGCAGGCTTTTTTCAGAGACGCCGTTGAAATGCCCTTTGCCCGTCTGGATTGGCTCAGATACGGAAGGCGATTCTTCCGCGATCGACTGGGTGTATGTTTCCGGGAACAGGGCCGAGAGCCAGGGGTGGGCAGGCTCGCCCATAACAGTGGTCGTATAAAGACTTGAGCCTCCTCCAAACCGGGTCCATGCGATAGTTGGGAAAAGGCCGGCGTCAAAAATTCCCGGCGCCGACCAACCACCACCAATATTTTCTTCGTCGTTTAGGCGCCAATTATGGCGAAGGACTGGGCTACTGGATGTCCATGAGCCGTTACTATTTATTCCTGTCGTGTAAATGATCGAGTCGTCGCCAATGTCGCGCCCCGAGACAAACCGGCTACGATTCTGGATGATGAAACTTTCGACCCCTTGGTTAGTGCTTGCAACGGCAGGGTCGTTTCCCGTTATGCTCCAAAGCCTTACTTCCGAAATTAGGCCGGGGAATGGAAGAAATTGACTGGTCGATCCAGGGCCACCAGAAGAACCTATCCCAGCGAAGCGAGGGGAGCCTGGGGTGACATTCCCGTAAAGGTAGATTGGCGGGGCCGGGGTGAGAAAACTTGCATAGAAGGCCCCGCCCTCTTGGCGGTCGTACTCTCCAATAGACAAAGAAGCTGCGATATCTTCCCCGTAAATGTTTCTTCCAACGCTGCCAACCAAAATTCTAAGTCTTCTAATGCCAAAAAAGAGGGGGGCGTAATCAATTACAATGTGGAACCATTCCCCTGCGGAAATTGTTCTTCTTACCGTAAGTTGGGTGTTGTTGGAGCTGACCGTAAAAGAGACGGTACTATTGGCGTCGGCGCTGATATCTGAAACTCTGATCGCGGAAATGAGCAGCCCCGAGTCGTCGGTCTGGGAGCCAGAAAAAATTGCGGTTGGGGCTGTAGTGCTCAAATCGTTTAGGTCGGGAATGGCGCAAAAAATCTCGAACATCACGGCGCGACCCGCGCCTGAAGCCAAGTCATCGGAACCAGGAGTTGGATGGATACGGTTGTTGTCGCTAACTCCCACGGCCTCAGCCCGAAGGCCAGCGGGGCTGACCCCATTTTGGTCGGGCAAGTCTACGCTCGGATTCCACCTGTATGAAAACGGGCTTTGATACGGCATAGCTACCCCTGGATGAACCGTTCCTTAGAGCCAAACACATCAATGACGCGATCGTTGAGCATGTTTGAAATCAATGCGGCCTTTGATTCTCGCGATTTTTTATGTAACGACAATCCGCGCCAGTATTCTGGAGCGCTCAATGACGGGTCCAAGATCGTTTCGTATGTGTAGTATGGGTTTGCCTCTGAATACCAAACCGCCCGATTCACCCACGCCTCAATCACTAGCGATGCAGTCTCGGTCATTTTCGACACTGCCGTCACGCCGGCGAGGCGAGCCCTTACAAACATGTAGTTTGACTCTATCGGAGTCGGGATAGGGAACTTCTCAAACCTTAGCGCCTTGATCGAGTCGTCGCCCCAAGCGCCGCTTTCCACCACCTTGCTGACTGCCAGCTCGTCTTCCCCAACGCCCACCCCTGGCAAAGCGCTGCTCACTCTAGTCCACAAGTTGGAAGGGGGCGGATTGGCCCGGTATAGAGCCCGTCCTCTCACAATCTCGTAATTGCTCGTTCGAGGAGACACATCCACAACTACCGACCAATCGGCGCTGTCGAAGATGGGGTCAGCCCCGTCTTCGTAAACCCAGTACGCCACAAACGACAGGTCTTGAGCGTAAGGGAGTGGCGCAGGAGCGGTCGCAACCGGAAACACGAGGGGCGGAGGGTCGGAGGCATCGACGGAAATTGTCGCGGACGAAAGCTGAACCAATGCCCCCGCGATCATGTTTGGGGCGCAAGGCCCGCCCGTAGACCTCCGAGAAGACATCGGGCGAGTCGGATAGCTGGTCGATTCGAGAGGGATGAGCGGATCTCCCCTTCTCATCAGAGCAGCCTAAAAGTATCGCCAGACGACGGCGCGATGCTGTTGGGCGTAGAAGAGAACTTGAGGACGCCTGTAGTCCCATCGTATCCGTGAATGTAGGCGAGAGCTCCTTCGAGCGAGCCGGAGAGAAACTCGATCGTCCGGTTCTTGAAGATGTCGTCTGATGTGAATCCGAGGGCAACCAGGTTTGTCCCGCAAGAATTGGGCGTGTGAGATCCAGCACTTACGGTTCCTGCAATTTCGCCGGTCGGCGAGAATGTTCCGTCTGCCGGTACTTTGCCGGCGACATGCGACACCAGGGCCACGCCGTCAACTTCGATCAGGTTGGCATCGACCGTGCCGCTGACCGTGGCCGTCGCGTCCGCCGGCACCTTGCCCGCCGTGTGGGTGGCCAGTGCCACGCCCTCCACGCTACGAAGGTCGGACTGAACCGCACCGTTCACATTCGCCACATTGGTCACATTCGTAACCGTGTTGGTAGCCGGATCGAAAGTGGAGCGAGTGGTGATCGCTGCGTCGAGGAGGGAGGCGTTGAGCCCCGTCACTGACCCGACCGTAGTCACATTTGCAACCGTGTCCGTCGCTGGGTCAAAGTCATTGAGTGCCGTGATCTGCGCCGGGATGTCCGTCCCCGTGTCTACGAGGATCGCGTCAACAACCGTATCGACCGTATCGACCTTGCCCTCAATCGTTGTGAGCGTAGCCGGAAGATCCGTTCCCGTGTCCACCAAGATCGCGTCCACCACGGTATCAACGGTGTCCACCTTCGTCTCAATGCTCGTGGTGTCAATCTCGATCCGGTCCACCACCGTGTCCACCGTGTCGATCTTGGCCTCGATCCCGGCCAGCTCGCCCGGAATGGTGGTGTCGGTGTCTTCGAGGATGTCCATCGTGGTCTGCATGTGGCTGTCGTAGGTCAGGCTGGTCGTCGTGCCGAGGTCGCTGACGAGCCACGCCCCTCGCACCTGCACGGGCAGGGAGTTGCAGGTCGCGGCGATCACCAGCTTGCCAACTCCCTCGACGGTGACGGCGTTGGTGGCTGCACCGCTGTTGAACTGAATGCCGCCCGAGTAGTGACGGAACCCGACGCTCGCGCTGGCAGCGAAGGTGAGCCCCGGAGTCGAAGCACCCGGCACGAGGGAGTAGCACTTCTCGAAGGTCATGGCGGTAGACGCGATCACCGACGAGGTTCCGGTCAACCCGCATTCCTTCGCCAGACCGCGCAGCCCCGTGACGGACTCCAGTTCGCAGTTGATGAAAGTGGCGTCTCCGGTGGCACCCGAAGTCCCACTCACCTTGATCCCCTCGAACTTGGCGTTCTTGATGTCTTGGCCGCCAAGGATCACTTCCGCGCTGCTCCGGTTGCCCGTGCCGTAGAGGTGGTAGTCGTTGGCAGAAGCGGTGAAGGTGGCGGAAGCGTCGGGCAGCATGTAGATCAGGTTCACGCCGAGCGTGTCCGCAATCGACTTGGCGTCCCCAATGCTGCTGCACGGGTTAGTCGCCGTGCCGTTAGTGCCGAGGGTGGTGCCCGCCGCGCCCGTGGTCTGCTGGAAGTAGACGCCGGGACCGACCGGGCCGTCGTAGTACTTCGACGCCACCTCGGCGAGCGACAGAATCCGCACCTCTAGAGCCGTGGAGAGCCAAGTCTGCGGGGAGGTGAGGTCGCGCACGACGAGGAGCCCATTCTCGTCGCCAGCGGTGGTGGAGCCCGCCGTGATCGTGACGGTGTAGATACCGTCACCCCGATGCTGCGGCGTGAAGTTTGTTGAGGCCGCACCGTCTACCTTGAGCTTGGCGTCGCCGGAAGCAAAGGTCGGGCTGGTCGTCAGAATGTCGGTCCCGTCGAGGGCGTACAGCGGGAAGAACACATCCTTCTGCACGCCGGGGATGATCTCGTAGGGTCCGTTCATTAGTATCCCTGACTTCTAAGGGTGAGGATCTCTTGTCCGCCGGACGGCGCAGCAGCAGCGTGCCAGCTAGTACCAACTGAACCGAACTTGTCGGTTGAGTTGTTGGTGTTCGCCCAAAAGTTCCACGATGCTTGTGTGGTTGTCGATTGTTTAGAAGCGACATAAATCGACATGTCTGTGTTGCTGATCGTGAAATGAAAAATCCCTGGCGGGTATGTAAGGTTGGAGAGGTTGCGAGAAGTCAGCGTTGCAGCTCCGTATTGGACGCCAAACGACAGCCGCATGTCATCAGGCAGGCTGCTGCTCAGAGTGCTAGAAACGGCGTACATGGCTGTACCGCCAAATATCGGAGTTGTGTTGACGGACTGTGCGCTGTTGAGAAATGTTGCTGCGTACTGAGAATCAAACTCCATAGCCCAACATGTGCTGTTGCAGCTTTGAGAGAAAGTTACCGTCACTGACGAAACAGACGCAGCCGATGTGTTGTAGTAGATCCCAAAGTTGTAGCTGTTCGTCGCGTCGTTCACATGACGCGCTTGGCTTAGCGTCTGCGAAAACGAGGGCGCACCAGTCGCGGAAAAGTTCGCTACATACCCAACGATTAGCGTATTACCGCCCGTCGTGGCAGAGGAAAAAGTGACTGCGTTTGACGCAGAACTCGTCCGGTAGTTAGACGCGGACTGAATGTCATACGCCACAGGTTGCCCTCGTGTATCCGTCTGCAAAGTAGTAGGCGAACACCTTCACTTTGCAGTCAGTAGCCGCGTTGATCGAATCAATCATCGCGAACTCGTCGTCGTACTCGTGCTGGCCAAGAAACGATTGTGCTTCTTCCGCGCACTCCGCAGGCGTCATGTTTGGGTTGTGCAGTTCTAGTTCCACAATGTCGAACAGCATGTCGCCCCCGCTGAAGAAAAGGGGAGGAGCCCGTGGGAGCCCCTCCCCTCAAATAGAATCCTTTGGCAGCTATTAGCTGCCGATAGTCGCCGTGTAGCTGACCAGAATCTGGTCGTTATTGGTCACGGAAATATTGGCAGTCGAAGTGGGGGCAATCGCAAAAAGCCGCTCGGTTGAGGCGACTGACTCTTTTACCTCGGTGGAAGCAATGAAAATGCCCCCCACACTAGCTTGCACACCATTGCCAATATTGAAAGTAACTTGCTGCACGCCGGTCGCGCCTGCGATTGCGGTGGTGGCGGCGTTAGTCACTCCACGGCCCCCGCTGTGAATCGCCGCGACGCCGGTCCAGTCTTGACGGTTGCCTGTGTAGTTCGTAAACTCCTGGGAGCCGAAAGATTGGAGGCTGGCGTGAGTCAGGGTCGGGGAAAAACTCATAGCGTTGCCATTATTGTCGTTTTCAATTAGGCCCATATACCACGCCGTCTCCAGGGTTTCGGTCACGGCGTCGCCGGGGTGTTTTTGGCCGGCGAGAAGCCCCACCGTAAAGAGATGAGTAAGGCCCTCGGTAGTGATGGTGTTGTAGCAAATCTCGTCGTGGAGGACCTCGCCGTTGCGAATGTGCTTCAGGTGGAAGCGGCCCAGGATATTCGGGCTGTCTACAATCCCACGATCGGCAGCGCGGATGACGGACGAGGAAGCGCCGTCACTCGCTCCATGTTGACTGTTCACAGAATTATCTCCTTGTGCATTCTGATTTCGAGCTCGCCACTTGGGATAACAATGTTCCCACCAGGGGTGACGGCCACGGGGTTGACCAGATAGTCCCAAGCCAGCATATGGCCGCCAGTAATCCCAGTGTAAACTGCACCGGCCACTGCTGTGTATGAGTCTGTCAGGTTTGTCGTTTCTTCCTCTAGCCACTCAATGTTGTTGTGAAGGGCGATTTTCCAGCCTCCGTACTCCCCGTATCCCCTTACCCAGTAAGGAATATCTGGAGAAGCCAGGGACCCCCTCACGACAAGTTTGCGAGGCAGAGGGATCGGCTCGGCGTCAAGCAATCCGCCTGTCGCGTCACCATCAGTCGTAGGGGGCACGGACAGCAATCCAACATAAGTAAAGATGTTGAAAAAGCTCTCTTCGCCGGTAAACGCACCAAGAACAAGGTTCCTGGTGAGGTTCGTAAAACCTGGCACCGTGCCCCCTACGGACTATCTTAGGCGTTGTAGCACTGGATCGCGCAGACCTTCGTTCCCTCAAGCCGCACAGTCCCGATGGAGGCGTAGTGCGCCACCTGGAGGCTGTGACCGCGCTCGGGAATGATGTCGAAGCGAGTCTCCACCGCGTCCATGCCAACCATCATCGCATCGCGGGTGGTGACATAGATGAATTCGCCAGTGGCAGCGCGGCCTCCGCCGAACGGGTCGCTCACAGCCGCAAGGGCTTGAATCCCCGGCCCGTTGCCGGCAGTCCAACCGTCAGGAGTTCCTGCGGTGACCTCGAAATCCGGGAGCTCCTGAACCGCAGTCGTAACAACGAAATCCATCCCGAGCCAATCGCTCACAATTCCTTGCGCGAGCGGCTTGTCCCGGTTGAAATCAAAGTTGACGACTTGCGGATCGTTCGCCATGAACAGACGCATCTGGCGCGGAGACATGATTGCGATCAGGCGATCACCAGGCATCACCGCGTCGGAAAGCTCCAGCTTGCTCCGGGCGTCCAGGAGCTTTTCAGTAGAGCAGCAGACATCGGCGAGGGCGGCGCCGGTGGCGGCAGTGGTGAGCGCCGCTCCATCGTAAGCGTCCGGCTCGCCGCTGACCGCCCCGACCATGTGGCCGCCATCTGCAAAGAAG
>Ga0208898_1000421_pt1 | contig 32963 bp, 57 predicted proteins | sample VirMetDEL_Mar_4_FD_184513 | JGI IMG/M metagenome (GOLD analysis project Ga0208898, IMG submission 184513) | Aqueous microbial communities from the Delaware River and Bay under freshwater to marine salinity gradient to study organic matter... | ecosystem: Environmental > Aquatic > Marine >... | reverse complement strand
CATCGTAGTAATGATCGCCTTTATACTCTTCGATCTCATACTTGTCTTTAATCTTTGCCTTAATGGGTCTGTATAATACCGCCATTGCTCTGTGGATATTTTCCCAATCGCCTATGTATGTGTCTAGGTCTACGTACTCGCCAAAGGTCATATCCTCAAGACTAGGGATAAAGCCAAACTCTGTATCACCGACTTTAAATGAGCGTACTAATTGTGGCTTCTCTTGTAGGAGGTCTGTTATGATATTAGTTACCTCGTTAATGTCTCTTATCTTATAATTGAATATCGCATCGGTAGGTAGGTCGCAAAAGATTTCTAGCATCTTCATAGCGATAAACCTATCCGAGTTTGGATCATCTATGTTTTGATCTACAATGCGTAAGAATTTCTGATACTTATGTAACGGAATCTCTGATAGCTTGTTTGGTACGTCTAATGTGTATCTCATAATCTAAAGGTATAACGTAAAGATAAATTTTTTGCTGATATAGGTGTAACAAAAAAGAGAGGGCATAAAGCCCCCTCCTGCGCATATTAACTAAACCACTTAACTCATCGCACTTGATTGCGCCATTCAACTGCGTTTTCTAATACTTTAAATCTATCGGTCTTGATCTTACCGCATAACGGTACACATTCGGTCATAAAATAACCATCGACTTTGTGCATCTTTGAGCCTTTGCGTACCCATCCGGTAATATACTCTTCGCGTCTACCTCCATAACCCATCACCTCTCTGTCGGGTTCTTCCATCTTCATACTACCTAAATATCCACCGCCATCAAATACCTCTTTATGATATCCTAAAATCTCGAACACATCTTTTCCAAATACTACTGCTTCCATACTACTCGTCTTTAAATACATTATCTAATTCTTCATACGCCTCGCCTAATTGCTTTGAGTAATACTCTAAACGCCATTGAATATCACTATCGTACATTTGATAGAGATCCTTGTTGTTGTCTGAAATCAATTCATCAATCAATTTCTTAACTGCTCGAACCCTTGAGGTTGTTCTACCAATTACTCCTGCGAGTTCTAATTGCTTACCTACAATTGTCGTTACTTCGATTTTTTTCCAATCTTGTGCTTCTTGTGCCATTTGTCTGTTTTTAAATTTTCTTTAATTTACAAATTTCTTAATAACTACCAAAATAAACTCATCAAATTCTGTATCTTCTCGTCTGTTGCTATTTCTACGCTTTGAACCTTAATGTTCTCACCATTGAATTTCTTTACTGCAATATCATACGCCTGTTGCTTAAAAACTGCGTCTACTAAATTCCATCCACCTCCTTCGAAGTGTACTATCCATTGTGTGTTTTTCATTAGTAATTGGCTTTGTGTGTTTTACCTGTGGTGATGTCTACCCACGTTTCCTCTTTAAGGTTGGCTTCGTTACGAGCGTGGTCTTTTTTGACTTGCTCAATCGCCTCCTCTAATGTTTCCGGCTTACCAATAATCTCTTGGAATTTCATCCGGCTTTTGGCTAATACTAAAATAATTCTTTCGTTCATTTTATTTGTTTGTTTTAAACTAATACTCTAATATACGATGACTTTTTGAATAATCCAAATTTTGTTAATTAAATTTTTTTTCGTATCTTTACAATAGTTCGTTGAAATAATGTTTAATTAAAACCACAAACAAATGACAAATGATTTTTTAATCAATGCACGTGAAGTGTGTAGAGAAGCAACAATGAATGGCGATTATGTACAAATCCAATTCAAAGTTGGAAAGCCTCAAGCAACAATTACGTTTACAAGAGTGCAATTAAGAGAGTACGAAAAGCATCAAGTAGTTGCAAGAGTAGAACAAGTGTTTAGACGACCACAGCGAATTGGTAGTTCAGCAATTAATTGCGGGATGTGTTGCAATGTTTACGATGGCGAAACTCCAGGTAATATGTTAGAAAAGATCAACGATATGATCGAGTATAACAAAGCCGAAGGTTTAGCGTAAAGCGTATTGACCGTAGTTCGGGCGCGACAGTTTAGCGTATGTCGCGTACCGGATTGCGTCTACGCTGTGATTGAAGAGATCAACAGGCGAATTAAGCACGATGCCGTTTTTATCCTCTTTCCATTTGTAGTTCCTAAACTCCTTAATGGTATTTACAGAATCCTTTGTTACATATAGCTTGTAGCGTTTAAGCATATCAATGCCTATGTTTACGGAATCTCTTCCCTTAGTAGCCGGTTTAATATTCCATCCCATTTTGTAGATTTCGTCTACACTCTTTGGTTCAGCACTATCAGCATATATCTCATCCCTCCTACCAATCATTAAGCGACTCATCTCATTAGCGATATCCCGGTTGGTCATATTGGTTCTGTAAATGTACTCTTTGAAGTATAACTCATTGTCCCAAATGTAAACTCCTATTAATGTAGTCGGATCATTCGTATAACCGAAGTCCATACCGTATGATAAGAATCTAGCTTTATCCGGGATGGCGTCTATTAATGAAACGTCAAATATGATTGCTTTACCTACACCGACCTCACCTAATCCATAAATGCGCCAATAATTCTCATCAGTATTCTTTAAGAGTTCAATCTCTTGTATGATACTCTCTTCTAAGAACGGGTTGTCTTTATAGGTTGTAATATGAAACTCGGCATCCTCTCTTGTCTTTACCCTCTCATATATCCAATGGAACTCGTCAGACGGGTTGTAGTCGATTATAATTCTTCCGGTAGTACGAAATACCAACTGTTGCCAATCTTCCCAATGCAACTCGTTAGCTTCGTTTATGAAAAGGATATCCCTCTTACGACCTCGTACCTTTGTCGGTTGATCTAATGAAATAAACTCTACAAGATTGTTGTTTAAGTGATACTCACTACTTGACTTATTATGCTTTGTTTCGTCATACAGATTATAGTCGCGTAGGATTTGTATGAAATCCCTCATAGCAGACGTTCTTAATGCGGGATACGTCTTTCTAGCTATTGTAGCCACTTTACCCGTGTTGCGCATACAGTAACCAAATATGAGCCATATAAGGATATTGTACGTCTTTCCGGATCGCGTACCCCCCTGTTCTATTAGGATACGTTTATCGGACTTCTCTATATGATCGAATACTACATTAGTCTGTATTGTCCTCATCCGGTCTTATCACCTCAACTCTAAAGTGGTTATCACCTCCTAAGTCTAATTCTTGTCTTTCGACATATCCTCTACTCTTACCGCGCGTCTTTAAATAGAATATGATCGAGGTTTCTCTTTTACCTTTAATGTTCTCAAACAACTTACTCTCTGCAAAGTCAAGACATACATTATGTATTTCCTCTACTGCTCTCTTGTAGTCCTCGTCATTATTCATCCATAGGTAATGCGTTGATCGGTGTATCCCGGCATTACTAGACGCAACAGACACTATCCCTAAAGATTCCTCTAAGGCTTTTAACATTCTTTTTTTAGTGTCGATTATGTCGATTTCTTCGCTCATAGAAGCTCACTCTTTTTGATACTAAACTCTTCCATACAATGAGGACATATTAAATCTAATTGTGGCTCGATGGTTTTCTCTGCGTCAAAACGTGTTTCCAATTCCTCTTGTTTCTTTGCCACTCTTTCCTCTGTAACAGGATTAAGATTAAATCCTACGCTATCGTCTAACCAACTGCCTAAATTTACATTCTGAAAGTAAGACTGCATTTCTTCAAAGTTTCCTATCTCTCTTAACTCTACCACTAATTGCTCGTTATCCCACATCGTCATTTCGTGTGTCTTGTTATCAGCAATACGGTATTCTTTTGCTTTCTCTTCCGGTAAGTCTAATTTAACACAGGGTGCTTCTGTCCAACCTAATTGCATTAAGGCTTTGTATCTTGCGTGTCCTGTAATTATTACATTATCCTTATCTAAAACTATTGGTTGGTTAAAGCCATAGCTAGTAATAGACTGTTTTAATGCCTCTACTGTTCTTTCGTTCTTTCTAGCATTTCGCCAATAAGGTTTAATCTGCGTTAGTGCTACGCTCTCTACTCTCATAATATTGTTTTTTAATTTGTAGTTGTTTCCTAGATTCCCAAGCTTTCTTGTATTCTGTGTTTGCAAATAGTTTGCTAAATCCTGTTATATGTTTGAGACGTAATAGTTCCTCTGCCTCCATTCCTAACTCCTCGCATATATCGTGGTCTTGCCATCCGTTATCGAGCATCTCAAAGACTATATTACTCATACCGCTAATAGAGTGCTTACCTCTTGCTCTGTTATGACGAACGGTAGACGCCATACGATCATTAATGTCTTTGTCTAATACTACTATTGGTAGTTTACCATTATTTCTTTTCCTAATCTCTTCGTGTGTCTTACAAGTTAAATACCTATGAAAACCATCTATTATAACGTACTTATCCTTTTTTTGGTCATAAATAGTTACTACCGGCTGTGTATACCCATCGTGGCTAATAGAAGTAGCTAATAATTTCATCTCAATAGTCGCAACACTATTAGGATTATAATCGTTAGCCTGTACCTTATCCACATCCACCCATCGCACCCGGTCTACAGGTTGAGCTTGTAACGGACTTAGTTTATGTAACAGATCGCGTATCTGCTCAATGTATGCAAGTTTATCGTCTTGCTTATCAATTTCGTCTTGTAGTAGTTTTAATATGTTCATATAAATAATAATTCAACTAACCAATAAATGGCTAGAATTAAATAAGCAAATGCTAGAAACGCTAATATCCATACTCCTACAGATACTAACCAAAGATATACTTGTTTCCATCGGTATACTTTGTGATGATTCCTTTTTTCCATTTTTTCCAATTTAATATGTCGGGTCTTTCAGTAAAATTTTTAAGCTTTGTTAAGTCCTCATCGTTTGCGAGTATGGTTCTCACTTGCGCCTTATGTAGATCATCAATATGTTTCATACCCTCAAATATCTCTGCTTGACGCTTCCAAGTCTTATGAAATTTAGCCTTTACCTTTTCGTTCTGAACTAGGTTGTCGGTAAGGTAATCTCTGTATTCTGCCCAATCTTTAAACATAAATGGCAACTCCTTTACAAAGTACTGCTTCTTCATAACTCCGGCAGTATTGATCCCACTCATCCGCTTTGTTAATGCAACCCAGGTTTCTTGCTCTACTTCTTGTAGGTATTGTAAAACCTCTAATGCGGTTTCGTGGTGTAGGTTTGATACACGCATACTACGAATGTGTACCCCGTGCATATATTGATAGTCATAGACCTTAGTGTATGCCCACTTGTTATCGTGGATCGACTTCCATACGTCTGTATATGACCAATCATAAATAGGATAGAACGTGTAATGCTGTTCTGTTTTATTCTTAGATAGCTGTTTACCCCACGTAATATCTTTATAGGTTAAATCCTCTGTCATTGCTAGATAACGCCTTGGTGATTCCTCTGCTCTTACTCCACCTAAGAAACACATCTTTCTGTCCTTATAATGGTATGCCGGGATAGCACTAAACAAATCAAAGAAACGCATTGTGCCATACACATTCTCTGTTAATGCCATAGGGTTTCTTGGACGCATCCACTCCGCGCCCTCTTCCCAAGCGACTATCCATTGCTTAATATTAGACGAGGCATTAAATATGTGAAAGGGAATTTGTAGCCACATCGGATCAACTCTAGGGTCTGCGAATACCTCTTCAATGTAATCTATTACAGCTTGCCACTCTGCCTCTTGATCGAGGAACATAACTTTTAATGGTAATCGACCCTTTTCCTCTGCAACTTGTAATGCTAAGTTTAGTACAACAGTCGAATCCTTACCACCACTAAATGACACTACCACATCCTCAAACTCATCAAAGAGATATCTAATCCTATTTAATGACGCTTCGTAGACGTTTTCCTTTTTATAGATTCTCATTTAGTAATTCGGTCTGTATGACTTAATATTGTATTAGACTCTGCATACTTAATTAGTTTCTCTTTAGCTATACTTTTACTCATTATCTCTTTACTATCAATACTTACCGCAAAATAATATAATGCGTCTTTAGATAATGATAACAACTGATGAGGTGAATGAGTGTCTAATAAAATAAGCATATTGTCCTCTAAAACAACTTCTTCTTTATTGATTCCTCTTAAACAAAAATTATCTACTCGTAAAATTAAATGCCAAGTATATCTTGGATATCTTGGATCTGTATGCAAAGGCGTTTGTTTTTTAACTCCTATCCAATGTGGCTCACTTGTAGAATCCGCATTACCCCAAGTTTTCAACTGATGACCTTTTTTATCCAAAACTGCATTAAATTCATCTTCGTTGAACTTATAACTATATGGTAAAACATTCTTTTCTGTGTACAAAACAGGGTTTGCGTTTTGCCAATCTTTTAAATCATAATCCCATTTTACATTCATAACATTAAATTTTTATAAAATAAGTTGCACAAAATTTTTCATTTCACAAAAGTTTTAGATACTCTTCTACTACTTCTTCTTGAGTCTATTGAACTCTTACCCTCTATATGATCTACTAAATTTGGACAATAATTCAAATACTTTATTTTATTTCTTTTGAAATATTCTGCCATCATAAGGTCTGTAGGAGCTTTGTCTCCCTCTTTTCCATTTTCATACCATTCGTCTTTTAATGACAATATACCTTTAGCAACACCTGCAGGTAAATAATAACATTGTTGCATCATAAATTTAGAGCCATTTATATATCTTGTGCCTATGCTCAAGTCATCTTTTCTCATACTAAAAAACTGAATAACATCTTCGGGATGCAAACTTATAATCCAATTTATCTTATTAAAAAAGTTATTACATAAAACAATATCATCATCCATTTGTACTGTCGGATTTTCTCCTGCTAACTCCCATCCCCTTAAATAATTATTCCAAGCAGTTGAATTAAATTTACCACTTGCTTCTTTAGGGAAGTCATCCTTATTTAATATTAAATTAGGAATTTCTTTTTTGTAATAGTCTATTCTTTCCGAACGCATATCACAAGTCATCATTATAAACTTTGTATTCATACTTTGTATTTAATTATATAATTTTCAGTTTCTATTGTTTTTGATTTTACTCCTAAAACCACATCAATTTCTTCGCTTGTGTAATAAATAGGATATATACCGGAATGAGGACATTTGTCTTTTTTGTAGAACATTAAAATATACCCGCCATACTCTGCGACCTCTGCTAGATACTCACCCAATACAAAGTTTGGACTGCCATACAAGCCGACTAACACAGTGCGCTCTTTTATAAACTTACCACGTCTGTATGTTTCGAAACGATCTACTAGAAATTTATAACCGGGATTCTTTTGCCTTGATAACTGCACGTAAAAACTAACCGGATCAACTCCTAAATAATCTGCGTTACCTACAAAATGGCACATATTGATATTAGTGGTTTGACCACATCCAATCTCATACACGAACCTACCCTGTAGTACTTGGTCAATGATATCTGTTAGTATTCGTCTTGTTACTTGTGGGTTTAACTCACCGGTATCTTTTAACTCTATATCATCTCGACCTTTGTACTGCGAAGAATTAAAAGTCTTATTAATGATAACTGCGTCTTTGGGATCGTCATCCATTACCCAATATTTCATACCCTTGTAATTCCATACTAGAAAGGGTTTACCCCAAAAGTATTCTCTACTAGAGTATTCTCTAACGCTGTGGGCTATTCGTGTGAAGTGGTCTTTATCATCCCAAGTTTCTATAAGAGTATACCAATGCGGTGCTCTATATTTAAATGTACTTGCAAATTTCCACTTGTTGCTTTCTAAGGTTTGTGCTACTTGAATTGGTCTCATCGCTTAAATATACAAGTTTTTTTAATAACTCGCAGTCTTATTTTGCTAACCTATAGAACTCGCATATACCTCATTTAGATACCTACTCACTTCTTCTTTTACTTTATCGTCTGCATCCTCTAATACGGACTTAATCAAGAATTCTGTATGAGCGTCTTTGTCGATCTCTTTTAGTATTTGAGCCATTACCAACTTAGCCTTTGGGTTATTTATCATAATTACCTCATACTGATTGATACCATATACTGCGGTTGAGTGATCGAATGACTTTCCATTCCTCCGAAAGTACTCTGCGACTCTGTGATAAGTCAAGTTATATGTGTTGTACGCCACATAACAGAACAAATACCTTGCATCTACTACATCTCGCTTTCTAGTATTTGCGAATATGTCTACCTCGAAATACTTGTTAATGGTTTTTGTTAACTTGTTTAATTGTGTTTCTATCATATCTCTGTTATAATGTTCCTCTTAATACATAATCGTCTATCTCAAAGTCCGGGTTCCCTATTGTCTGCCAATACATATCTAACAGATCGTGAGTGCTTTGTTTTCCTATCTCATAAAACTCTTCCGAACAATCAAAGATACCAATATCTAAATTCTTCTTGTCAATTACTACAAACCAAAAATCCTTGTGGCTTACTCCAAACAATTCGCAATAAATGTAACATTGACGATGGTAACCGAATTTGTCTGCGCTCACATTAAAATTGTCTACGCCCATTGTGGTTTTTAAATCTACGATCCGACCATTGTTCTGTATAATGTCTGCCTTACCTCTAAACGCCGTGTTCTCTATCTCACTAATCATCGGTACCTCAAATTGAGCATCCCGTAAATAATCCATTGCCTTTTGATTTCTTAATAATGCATCTACTAAACGCTCCGCATCTCGCTTTTCTTTCGCTGTGTATACGTCTGCGTGATACGCACAAGCCTCTTTGTATGCCTTTGTGTTCTTACTCTCTACATTAAGGAACACATAATTATTTAACTTCTCCGGTTCCAATACCATTGTATGAAATAAATGTCCTTCGCGTAACGCCGGTGTTTCTTTTTGCCCATACTTCATTACATAATGGTACGACTTTACACCGCTTTTTAGTAAACTAAGATTACTACTACTCATTACCCGGCTACCCAAGTAATTGTAATAGAATTCGTCGCTGTGCATATTGTCGATGAGTTCCTCTCTATCGTGTACCGACCCATCAAGTAATGTAATCTTCATAATCTTTATTTGTTAGTTTCTTAAATATGTATTTGTAAATCTCTAATCTCTTGCAGTAATCATAAAAATTCTCTACAAGATACATCGTAAATTCTTTATCGTATGTATCGCCTATATCTTCTGCAACCTCTAATGAACTATCAATCATTATCTGTAAAGAACCTATAACATTTGATATCTCTTGCAATGCCTCGTTATGAATATCTACCTTATCACTCATCTTTATCTATTTTATCCATTTCTTTATCCATTTCGATCCAATCTGTAATTAGGTGATACAATACTGCACCTACAAAGACTCCCGCTAAAAACCATCCTCCTATCATCATTCCGCGTCTTTTTGTGCTTGTACCCACTGCTCGTTTAATGCGTCTGCAATTTCTGTCCAATTCACATTAAGAAGCCACGAGTAAACGATATTGTCTTTTAAGGAGTTATCACTACCTAACTCTAATGCCTCTTCGACATACGCTAAAACATCTTTAGCATCCATAACTTCTTGAGGCTCCCAATGGCTAAATACTTCGTGCCATATCTTCCACGTTTCAAATGTTGTCCATCCGTTCATAACTAAATATTTTCGTCTATAAATTCACAATGCTCCATACAATCACCGCATATTCCCATATCCGGGTTGTTTAACCAAGGTCTTGCTCCGCAACAATCACTAATAAAACTACTCATAAGTATCGCTACAATCTGTTGAACAATAATCTTGATCGTCTTCGCAATCTGCACCGCATACTTTACATATCGGCTTTGACCATTTGTCTTCGTGATACTTATCTAAGTGGTCACTTAACAATCTGTCATAATACGCATCCATATTTATAAATTTAAGGGGTTACTTGACAACGCCTTTTCGGCTACCTCTGCACGTTCGCGCCATTTCATAATCTCTTCATTCTTTACTTTCTTTACATTTGAAATCGCAATATCATAAGAATTGCGCTCGAACTGTAAGTGTGATACATAAAACACTATACGGCTAAACGCTTGAGTTAATTCTATAATCTCATCGGTTGGCTTACGCTTCTTCCATTCGGATAACGTGGTGGCTACCATTAACAAATCTGCGGTAATTTCTAAATCCTCTGTGGTTTTTAATAAATCGTTCATATACGCAATATAAACAAAATTTTAATATCTACGAAATTAGGCAAAAAAAAACCGGAAGAAATATCCCGGTTACTTCTGTATGATTATTCCATACTTTTGCGGATAGTTGTAAATGGAATATAAGGAGCATTTAAAGTGTTTTGCAGCCTCCCTAGCATTTTCAAAATACGTATGCGTTTCCGGATGGTATATTATACTACCTCTAGGTATATCTACCCATAATGGCTCGTCATTTAATATTTTGTCTATTTGACCAAGCGCATATCGTTTATGTAAGTTGTTTCTTGTAGTGTCTGCCCAAGTTTGATAATGATTAATTAACTGCTCCCTAGTTATTTTCATTGTATGTTATCGTTAATGCTTGACTTTCTTCTAGTAAATATACAGACTTATTTAATTTCTGCCCTCCCCATAATGACGTTTTCGGACAATACATTTCTTCCGGATCCGGGACAGTCAACTCATTTAGCCAAAACATATAAGAACCCTTTGGATCGTGTACACTATATATCTTTACATAATCATCCGGCATCTCCATTAGTTTTTCATACTTATATACTTCTAGCATTTTAGTCTTGTAGTATTTATTACGAAACTTAAACTCGACTACACAATTCATACCCTTTGGAGAAGTGCCGATAGCGTCATAATGCTCGTATGCACCTCCGCACCATTCTAAGTTCCATCCATCGAATGTGTTTAGTAATAATATGTAGGACTGTTCTAATTTATGTACTTGCTCTATTTTCAAGATATGTTTTGTTTAGGTCGTTTATCCAAGCCTGTATCTGTCTAGGGTTACAAGTACAAGGTTTCTTATATTTATGCTTGTAATAGTGAGCGTGTAGTCTAGCAATTAATTCTACCTCATCGCTATTTAGACGCGACTTAGATGATTCTCTAAATTCCCCCCATTCAATGGCGTCTTGCTCGTTCATTGTCTTTTGAATTTTATGTTATCTAATTTCTCTTTGCGTTGATCACATCCACAGGTCTTATATCCTAACCACTTAATGACGATCAACTCTACAAGCCACTTAATGCCTGTGTATTTAAATATCTTCTCTAGTATTGTTCCTAGTTTCATATAGTTCGTTTATTTGATTCTTAATGATCTTTATGGTATTTCTTAACGACCAATAAGTAATTTTAGTATCTCTGCTCAATTCGCTGACTTTCTTACCATCTAGGAAGCACTCCTCAAACACTTTCCTTAAATAGTAATTATTGAGCTGTTCCTTATCGTAGGTTATTAAATCTTCGGCTTGTACAATGTCAATATAATCCTTGCTATCGTACCATTCGATAACTGCCCGGTGCATATCGTAGTTGTCTATGTCTTCGTACTCATCCGGCATAGGCATATCTCTAACAGGAGCAACTTGCTCGACATAAACTATAGGGTCTTTGCTTTTTTTACGCCGGTAATCAAAGTACATATTCTTTAAGGTGATCCAAAAGAAGTAGTAATTGACCTCATTCTTATTAAACATTACATCTGCGTTTCTACGCTTAATATAAGAATCTACCTTGATGTACATTTCTTGGACAATATCTTGTGCTATTGTTTCATCACATCCTAGAGAATATAGGTATGACAGCCACATACTGTGGTGCTTGGATATTTTGGTTAGGACATCCACATTCCGAATGTAACAAATTTTTAAATATGGCGCTACTCATTCTGTAATCGCACTATTACATTCTCGTCATTAATCGAAAATCCTACGTTGTTTATCACCGATCTTAAAAGAATTGGGTTGTCTATACTTGTTGGTCTACCTCCGGTTTCTATCTCTTTTACTTTTCTTACGTGTAAATGAGAGTACATAAATAATTGAGGATGCTGAATCATTCTGTGAATCACCCAAAAATCATCCGCCCTGTTGACAAACTTACCCCCTCCTTCAACGTCTGCTGCCCAAGGTGGCATTGGATGCCCGGCATACTCGTGATCCGGTCTGTGGAGCTTTCTTAACGCCTCTGTGTTAGCGTGTGTATTTAACCATATTGCTACGCCGGTTTTCTTTGCAAAAACTCTAAACTCTGTAGTGGCTTGGTAATCATACTCGTGTCCACCTAGCGACTTTAAAATACTAGCATCTTTGATTAAACTATTATACGGATCAATCAACAATCCTTGGTAATCCCACGCGTCCTTGACTGCACTTGCTAAGTGAATAATCTCTTTGTATGTGTACATCTTTTGAGCATCTACAATCTTGAAGTGATCATAAATAAACTCTGTGTGCTTATCGAACGCCTCCTCTGTTACCCGGTTAATTGGCTTGTGGTCTAAATACTCGACTAGCTTACGAATAATACTATACGCCTCATTCTCTGAACTGTATACCATCCACCTCAACTTGTGCTTTATTGAGTATGATAACATCAAAAACAAAATGACTGACGTTTTTCCTACGTTAGCGTGTCCTAAAATAACATTGAAATTTCCCGGCTTAAATCTTATATACTCGTCTAACTCCGGTATTCCTAGCTTTAAACCCTCCTTGACATTACCCAATCTTACGTCATTGAGTTTGTCTTTTACTTTGTTGTAATCTATTAACATTGTCTGTGTTTGTTTGCTTAAAGGTAAAAAAAAAGGAGGCATTTGCCTCCCTCTTCCTAGAATGGTAAATCGTCTGTATCCCGATCCGGCATTTGCTCGTGGGCTTTCACCTCATCGACCTGTTTCGGCTTATACGTGTTGTACTTCGCATAAACCTTTGCCGGATCTTTTTTCGATCTTAACAACTGTACATTTACAATACCCTTGTTGTCTTTGGCTAATTGCTCCAATCGAGGCATTGCCTTTTTTAATTCTTCTACCGGGATACCTAACTCCCCTACGATCCAATCGAACTTGCCTTGACGCGCAAACATCCAATCTACAAATTCACTCTCAAAATTACTTGCCATATTTAATCAATTTAAATGCATCCTCTAAGTTATCAAAAACTAAATCAATATTGTTAGTTCTTGAAAAAATTTCACATAACCCTTTAAAGGCGGTCTGACGCATAATTAAATCGTCTTTTGTAAACTTAACTCCTACACTAACCTCTTGCGGTCTGTAGTTTTCCTTTTTGCGAATCGGTTTCGCATTGTTGTACTGCGCATTAGTTACTTCGAACTCAATACGGTCATTTACATTGTACCCAAATTCTAGCCCTTGCTTTACGAAAAATGTGTACTGTTCTCCTGTGGACATCGTAACAAGTTTCTTGTCCATCCCGTTCCATTGTCCCTTTGGATCAATCGCTTTAATGGTTGCTTCCATAATAAAAAATAAAAATTAACTAATTAAGAGCTTACTAATAGCTCGGTTATAAACAAATTCATTTGCCTGTTCAATACTCTGTGCATCATAAATAACCCTTGAACCGTCATTGTGATCCCATACCTTATAACCATCTTTCTGATTATAATACTGAATTGACAATCCTTGTGCTGTGGTTAATTCGCGATAAATCCTTTGGTTATCGTCTTGATACTCCTTGAGCGTGTCTTGGTAATACTTCTGTAATTTTGCGTCCATAATTAAAATATCTGTTTATCAAATATAACAATTTTTTTAATTACTTACAAAAACCCAATAAAAAAAGGGCATCCGAAGATACCCCCTTAATAAACAAACAGACACTTAATTGTGGAAAGCGTAGTAAAGATAAGGATTATTCTATAAATGTTTTATTCATAGCTTTATAATATTCTATTTTTTCTACTAAATCCGGGTTGCTTAGTTTTACAACAGTTCTACTTTCTTGTAATAGCTGATGAGAAGTTCCTTCTCCGTATACTCTATCGAGGTTTTCACCAAAGACGAATTGTTCCCCGTGTCTGAATATATTGCAGTATTTACATTGTACTTGACAATTTTTTTCATCCCATCTAGTTGCATAATGTTTACGGCTCATAAAGTGTCCACAGTCCATATTACGCCAATGATCCCTCTTTCCGCAAGTAAAACAGGTTGCTGTTCCGTTTACAGACTGCCTTTGACGTATGTACAGGCTAAACTCTTTATCTAATCTAGTTACAATGCTTTTTCTACTCTTCACGGTATCTTAATAGCATACGACCTAATTGATCATCAATGCTTTTAATTAAACGATAAATGTATCGGCTATTGCTCTCTGCTAATTTACGCTCTGCTTTAGAACTGTCTGTTCCTAAGTTTTGGTATTGTACAGCGTTTAAGTGCAATAAACGATCAATCTTATCGCGTGAAGATACGCTTTTGTAGCTAGAAATTTTATCAGCTTTTTCTCGTACCATTTGCAAAATTTAATTTTTCGTTTATATTATACTATAGTATACGTATACTGTAGTATATATATATACTAATATATACTTATACTAATAGTATAACGAAGATATTAAAAAATTGCTAATAGTGCTACTCGTGGTAGACGTCAAGCATAATCTGTACGAAAGGAATATACAGTACGTACATTGTAGAGTCGCTATATTGATATGATCGAGTACCTATTAAAATACCCATATATAGCCCTAAGCTTAATTCCCAATTCATTTCTTATCTATGCTAGTTCCAAAATAATAGGCAAAAATGTTCGATACAACTACGCCCTCTAGTAATCCCAATAAATGAATAAATAGGTCGTTTTCTCTTGTGCTTGGTTCATATACAATAGCGTAAATGGCAAATGCAAAGGCTCCTAACCCTACAATGCCTGTTAAAAAAAATAGCCAATCAGTCTTTCCCGCCTTAGCTAATTCGACTTGTCTATTACGCGCAGATTCACGATCACGTACTTGTGCTTCATATAATCGTTCTAAATGCTCCTGCGCTTCTTTTTTCTCTTCGGTAGTTAATTCCTCATCGGTATCTATAACGTCTTTTAGAACGCCCAAGACACCGCTCTCTGGCAATATGTCGCCTACTTTAGATAATAACTTACCTACTTTTGTTTCTTTAAATGGTTTTTTACTCATCCTAGTATGTCCAAATTACGAATGGCGCTTTGTCAATATCTGTATCAACGTGTACAAATGTATCGGCAATGCCAATTCTATTAAACCCGGCTTTTAATAAAGAGTCTATTACGATATATCTTTGTTGAGAAGTAGGGGTACCTATATCACAAGCGCAACCTTTTAAATGCGAACTATTCCTAGATACTTTATACCCGGCATTTTGTAGTCGTTCTATATCTGCCTCAATACGAAATCCGGAAGTTATCTTAAATGGTATCCCGGCAATATCTCTTGCGCGATCCAAACGCTCTAAAAACTCGTCTTGCATTAATTGACCGCTACCCTCTTGTAATGGACTATCAAACTCATCGTAATTAAAGTGTTTAAATTTCATTTAGTGATCTCTTTTAGTCTTTCTATATCTTTTTTAATACGTTCTCGTTCAATTTTAAAGTTTATTACCTCGCTTTCTAAAACTCTAATATCCGGAAATATATATGTATTCTGATTATAGCGTAGACCTTTTAACTCATCCTCGTTAGTCTTTATTCTATTGTCTAATCCAAAATACAAATAAACAGCTGTACCTACTCCGATAACGATCTGAATAAGCCATTTAATGTTTATTGATAAACTACTATCATCATTTAGTTTTGGACTTGTCATATATGTCCTTTATTTTTTGATGAATATATGCTATCCATACTTTATACTCCTTTTTAACGTAGTAATACGCTTCTTTTCCTAATAGACCAAAAAATCCACCTATTAATCCAAGAAACGCTGCTTGAATGAATCCTAACACAGTTATAGTTGTTGCCGTTGTAAATATAAATCCCGCTATAAAGGAAACTTTGTTATCGAAGTCCATAATTAAGTTATTATAAAAGTTGTTGTATCAGCTACTCTCCAGCTTCCCGATCCATTTATAGCTCGTTCGTTTCTATCCGAAAATTGTAATTCTAATGTGTATGTGCCAGGAGTAGTTGTTGGTGGCATTAATACGTCTATTTCATAAGTTTGATCTAATAGATCATTTTGATATTGATATTGATTAATATAATTTCCTAAAGTACCAAGCTTAGTTTCATTTACAGTTGGAACTTCAACCCCTAAAGAATCTTTTACTACATATCTTACATCATCTTCTTCTTGATTACTTAATGGATTATATTTAGTAAGCGTTGAGGATGGGGTAATCGTTAAACCTTCTACTACTACAGAATCAATTACGCCTATACTATCCCAAAGTGTAACTGTTTTTTCTGTTGTGAAAGGCGTTGAGTCATAATAAAAACCTTCGTATCTTAATATATAAGTAGTATCTGCTACCCAATTAGGAATATCAAAATTTGCAGTAATTTGCTGAGCAGTAGTCGTGTTTGTAAATGTCCATAAAACAGTTGTTCCTGTAGCATCTAAAGTTGTTAATGTGTAACCTTGAGTTAAATCTACCCCTATATGATCAGTAATTAGTTTAGCTTTTTGTAATGTAGGAGAAACTACAATATCCATATTCACTCCTGATACAGAATAAATCTGATTAGGTATAGTAGGAATATAGCTTGACACATTTAATATTTCGTCTTTAATTCTACTATACTTGTAACTTAAAGTACCTAATTTATTTCTTTCTTCAAAAAGTGTAGCATAAACTTGAGTTAATCTAAAATCAATATCAAGTGCTTTTTCTGTTACATTTAACTGATTATAATTATTCATTACAGACGCATACAAATAAATTTTATATACACCATCAGAAATCCTTTGAAATGGTGGTGTTTGCACAGAATAATAATCCGGATAAGATATGTAATTACTACCGCTTCCATCATACCATCTATAACTAACACTTCCCGGATCTCCCGTTCCAATACTTTGCCCTACTAGCTGAAATGTTTGTTCAACAAAATCTATAGGGCTTAAGGTTATTGTATATTCTGCCTCAATAAAAATTAAATATTCGGGAAATGCTTGAGGAAGTGTACTACTAAACGATTGATATCTTTCAGTAATATATTGATAATAGTTTGAACTTGTATAATTACTTGAATTATATAATGTAATACCGTCTAAAGTTGTTGTAAATGTACCTTCTCTATTATTAATCACTAAAAAAGGCGCCCTATCAGTCACATAAGTATTGTCAGCATACAACGCTCTTAACTCACAAAAGTATTCTGCGGTAGGAAATTCTACGTTTTGAAATATATCATATACTGTTAGGTGTGTAGGGTTATTAATAAGCTGTACATAATCCGGCGTTCCCGAATACCCTTTAAATACTTTTACTTCTACGACTTCTGGAACTTCACCTGTAAAATAAAAGCTAATTTGTAACGGATCAGTATAAGTAGGAGGTGGTGTAAGAGAGTTTAAAGAAAACGTCTTAGCACCTAACTCAAGTGTTGCTCCGGATATCCCGCCTGTAATAGCAATTCCTTCTCCCGCTCTACCTATAGATATAGCAGAATCATTACCCATACCATCAGTTAATACAACCCTACCCGATGCCGGTAGTTCGCCATTATCTGTAGTTTTGACTAACCCTTGATAGGTGTCTTTAATTTGCTTATCTTCTAGTGATGACATTATTCCTCAATTATTGGATTGCCCTCTTCGTCAAACTCTACCTCAATAGGTGTCATATAAGTTCTACGAATAATCAATCCTGTACCGTAATCATACTCGATTAGATCGCCATCTAAAAAGTTTCCCTCTGTTCTTGATGCGTCAGTAAGATTTGTAATTTTCATAATTATATATTAAAAAGTTTTAATGTATGCACAAGTTTTGTTTTCATCAACATCGCCATTTAACCAAGCTGTTTTTACTTCAATTTTTAATGTATTAAAGAATTTTAATCTTGCACCAAAAGTTTCTTGATATAAATGACCTCCAATAGATAAAATGCCGCTATATGAATGTAAATCTGTCGCTCTATTAATTGGTAAAAAAGCAGTAGTATCTTTATTCATTGCGCTCATTCCATATTCGTAATCAGCATTATAAGATCCACTTGAAGAAAAAAGTCTTGATCCAATAACATCCCCTATTACATATCTCATATCAATACTTATCTGATCGTTCTCAAAAGATTTTTCATATACTACCCCATCAACTGTAATTTTTACGGTTACAGGGCCATTAGGGTTTGTGCTTGTAGGTAATACTATATAATATAAATACCCCCCCTTTGGATTTGTTACATCTGCAAGAACTACATAAGTATCTGCAACAGTACATTGTGCAACAAAACCGTAAGGATTAAATGAGAGTGCCGGATCATAAGCGTTAAAAAAATTAGCTAAAGATGCGTTCCTATTAATTTTTTCTAGGTTAACCACCAAGTTAGTGCCATAAGTTTGATAACAAGGCATATCATTAGGGTCATAAACACATTTCTCTGATTCTTGACTGTATAATTGGGATAATGAACTCATAATATTTTAAATTGTTGCAGATATACTAGCAAGTGCGTAGTTTAAATCAATGTCTGAATTAAGACCGCTCATTTTTACTTCCACACTTATAGTATTATCATATCTTAATTGACTAATAAACTTATATTCTGTTGGGTTATATATTGTAGCATCGTATCTATGAAACACCCATTGGTTATCACCACTAGTTCTACGAAATTGAGTCAAGCCATTTGTGTTGTTAGTAGTGTATTGCGAAATAATATCTTGAGTATCACTAAAACTATTATAAGCTTTTCCCGGCATTATATTACCAATAAATGGTCTATGATCTATACTCGAATAAGAATTAGTATAATCAAAAGTATATTCTCTACCATCAACTGTTATTCTAACCTCAACCGTATTTCCTAAAGTACTTACTGAAGATGGTAGACATATCCAATTTAAATAACCTCCTTTTACATTTGTTACATTAGCAAGTGTGTACCAAGTATCAGTTGCTAAAACCCTTAAAGAATAACCATTTCTTCTTGGGTCATTAGTATTTTGCCAATAAGCACGAAAAAGATTCGAAGTTGAATCAATTAAACCCGACCATTTTGCCCATAATTGGCTTGCTTGATGAATTGTTCTTGACATTTTCCAAGGATCACGAATAACTTTTCCTAATCCGCTATTTGGCTTTAAAAGTTGTAATAATGTACTCATATCCTATTAAATAATTACCCACCCTTGAGTAGCATCACCTGTATAAACTAAGGTAAGACCGATCTCTAAAGCGTCTACGGTTAAATCCTGTGCTAATCCCTGTATGTTATTGCCATTACGAGCCACTACAGACGTTGTAGTACCCGTTCTATTCGATAGCAATACTTTATCCCCCGCGCTTGGTGATGCCGGTAAGGTGAGCGTTAATGAGGCTGTCATTACATACAGCGTATCAATAACCGCATTAGTATTTGCACTAATTACAGATACAGATAAACTACCTCCACCACCGCCTATAAGACTAGGATCAATACGGACATTATCCACGCCATCATAACCTACAAGGAAGTCTACGTTTGCCGGGTCTGTTACCTGCGTAAATTCACTAAATTTTTTATTTGCCATTATTCTAAGATTATATTTTCACCATTTTCAGTTACAAGATAGTCGCCATTTTCAGCTAACGCCTCATATACATTGTCAAGTGGTTTATATACGATACCCCAACTAATAGTGTTAGTCGCAACACCTATACCCCACCAAGTCGATTCATATATTTTTCCCCACATTGTCTTTATTGTTTTTACTTTTAACGTCAGTATTCTGTTTTTTTACATATTGATACAGCTTAATGACGTTTACTTTTTTTACATTATACTCACTCATAAATTCCAACCTGTGAAATTATTGTTTCTATCCGGATGCATATCATCGTTTATGTTTTGGTTATACTCCGGAAATTTAGATGGCGCATTAAAAGCCATATGCCTCATAAATCTCTCTGTATAAAACTTTGCCCACCTTAAATACTTAACGCTTAATGAGTCTACTTCGTCTGTTGTAGGCGTATCTGCGTTTTCTGATCGGTGTTTAAGTAATCCGTTATTCTTAACCTCATAAGCGGCGACCTGTACATATTCCGACATTGCGTAGTGAACTAACATTGGCTGTATGTAGTCTTTAAGCAATTCTAAATAATCACCCGATATTGTTCCGGCTTCAATCTCATCCGAAATTTTATCATACAATTTTGTGCCTAAATAATTCTGTATGTGTATTACTTGTGCAATTTCAATGAACTGTATAAACTTATCCGTATCAACATTTCCATTGACAATGGTTTTCTTAACTAGGTCTGTACGTGATATAAATAGTGGTGTAGCCATATTAGATCCAAGATGGTGGGTTTACATATCCTCTATTGGGCATATCGTATGGTCTTTTAGCAACCTCATCCGGGTTTACATCTAGCCTTGCTCCGGCGCGATCTTCCGGCTCTAAGGCGTTAATCATACGACGTGCTTCGTTTACAGATATTTTTTTGTTATTCTTTCTTATGTATACCTTTCTCATAAAGAAGTGTTTACATTGTGCGCCACCCTTATACATAAAAATATTGTAAGAGTTTGATCCTCCTATTCCAAATCCCGGATTGACTGCTAACTCTTGATCTATATCTTCAATTCTGTAGGTTTTCGCGGCACTTACCATTTTTCTGCAAAACTCTCTACTATCCGCAGAAGTGCTTAATGGAGCATATTGATAACGTACTTTAAATAATTCGTTGTCTTGTTCGCTCTCTTCATTAGGCGTACTCTTTGCTACCGTTGCGAATTTAAACATTGAATTTAACTGTCTATCTCTATCAACGTCTGCAGGTCGCTCATCAACCAATTCGTAGTCGGATAGGTCTTCGGTTTCAATATTCTCTAAATGCTCGTAAACGCGCTCTAAAATATCGTCAGCCACGTCTTCGCTAAGTGATAACTTTTGACCTGTTTCCTCTTCTACCTGTTCTTTAGTCATTGCGTTATCTAAATCCGTAAATTCTAACGGCTGTAACGTCTTAAAGTATAGGTCTAATGATACGCCATTAAATGCTAGAATCTCATCGAAAGAGTTAATAAGCAATTTTTGGAACGGTCTAATAACAGTATTGTCCATTAATGTAGACGCGGTCTTTAATTCGTCTGCATTGTTTCCTAATCCTGTTTGGTCTTTAATACCTAATAGCATTGGCGATACAATACGATGCGATACCATAATTTTACGCATACTCTCATCAGACAAGAATTGATATTGCATATGCGCATCAGATAATTGTACCGGCTCTATAGACGCTTGTGAATTGCTATCATCGTTAAACGCAAGAATAAATTTACCCGCATTTGACGATCCGCTAAATTTTTCGTATATTCTTCTTTCAATTAATTCGCGCTGTTCCTCATCCGGTATACCATTATTGAAGTTAATTAGCATACTAGGCGCAAGACCGTTCATAATATTGTTGAGGTGATAGTTTGATATCTCTTCCTCTAACTCCGAATATTGCAAACCTCCTTGATAGTCTACAGGGGAATAGTAATAGAATCCTGTTTTATAAGGCTTAACAAACAATATCTCTACTCCTTCGTTTGATGTGCCAAATGATGGGATACGTTTTAGCTTATCTCCTTTTTTATATTCTTGCCAATTATGAAAATAATAGTACCCTAATACATCTCCCTCTTCATTGGCTTTCTCTGCGCGTATTGTTTCTACCGGGAAGTGTTCTACTTGTACAACCTGCGTATGTGCTTGATTATAAATAACTTGCATAGCGCATTGACCTAATAGTTTTAAGTCGTTTACTAGCTTTTGTACACATTCGTCATTAAATAACGATTTCATTCTAGCATACTCATCCGGCTTTTTACTCGAATCAGTTGCATCTAACCCTTGACCAAATATTAATTGGCTAATTCCATTTATCGCTGCGTTATTCGTAGGACTACCATTGTAGCGGTCTATCAAATACTGATAGTAATTATTGTCTGCGCCATACGCTACCCAATCTTGGTTCTTTACCTCCTGTACTTTAGGCGTAGTGTAAGACGAAAGGTTTACTACTTTTATACTCATAATATTATAAAATCATTGTCAGCATTTTGATCCTGTATGTATTCACCCTCATTGATTGAGTAGTATTGATTTAATGACTCATCAATGTCTTGGTCTGTACAGAATATCTTATCTAAATGAATTACTGCTCCGGTTATTGTTTTGACTGTTAGATCGTAATAATGTCCTTCTCGTAAATCAAACGAATGACTAATTACCATATAGTCTGTAAAATTAAGAAAACTATTATCATCGACATTCCATATTAACTCTGACAGATTCCATTCGTTAGCTTGATATTGCCATATATTACCATTAATAGTATATGTTACTACTTCATTGGTTTGATCATCTCTTAAAGTTAAAACGATAGGATTACTATACGCTCTAGGTATAAAGGTAAGCGTTTGTTGATCCGTTCCGGTCTTTAAAATCTTCATACTCTTTTAACGCGCGTTTTAAGTTTTTTGCATTAAATACAAATAAAAAAGGGTAGCTAAATGCCACCCTCTAATATACAGTATATTATGTTACTACGCTGATGGATCAATCTGTGTCGTTGATTCATTGTCAGTAACTACTGTTGAAGTTGTAAATAATGCGGGTAATGTTTCTTCACCTGTTAGTGTAAGAGTAAATCCGCTAAGGTCTCCCATCGCTGCTCCTGTAACGATAGTTCCACCTGTTACTTCGCATCCGTGAGTAACGCCTAATGCAAAATAGTTACCGTTATAGTCTTCTACGAAAACGTGTGGTCTAGCTTTTACAATGTCGATTAACTCGGTTGCAGTAGCGGCATCTAACTTAGTTAGAGTTAGGTTGAGTGTTTGAGTATAGAACGCAGTTCCATTAGCGCGATCTGCATTTATAGTCTGCTCCATAGACGAGTTCCCCTTTACATCGTAACGATATAGGTCAGGCGTTCCACTAATAGCTGTTAATTCTGCGCCGGAAATTGTTAGGTTTCCTAATTGTCCATAATCGCAAAACCATACAGCCGTGATACCACCAACGCTATCTTTACAAGGTAAGGCTCTTCCCGTTGCAAGTGTACAAGGCATATGTTTAAGTATTAAAAAAGGGGCGGTAGGCTTTATCGGCTTACCTACCCCTTATTGTTAATTAATCAGTTTTTATTAAGAGTAAAGTACGATATCAGAACCGATTCCGTATTGTACTCCGGCAGTAAATCTTGCGATTACACGTACATTTTGCGATCCATCAAGATCAGACATATCTAATACTTTTAGCTCGTTCATATCAGAGGCTAATCCGGTACCGAAATATAGGTTTGACTTTTCAGCAGCTACGGCTGTGTTGTCAGCTAGTCCGTTAGCAACAAATAGCTTAACGCCATCAAATGCTAAGTTCTGACCCATACCGTACCATAGTGTACCTTTGTTGTCTACACCATTTGCACCTGCGTTAGACGCGATTGATCCGAAACCACCTAATGCACGAACGTATGCTCTTGCGATGTTTTGAGAAATGTAGATGTGTAAATCCTCTTTACCATAGATAGTAGATGGAATAGCGTCTACGATTTTACCTAACTCATCAATAACATTCGCTGCAGTTACGGTTGTACCTGTTACGTCATTTACGTCTGCGTCTGCTAACATAAGAGTAGTAAGACCATCAAACTCACCCGGATTAGCGTTTACACCTTTCCAAATGTTCTGCTCGGTTTGCTCGGCGATTTTTCCAAGAACGTGTCCTACTAAGAAATCTGAAAATGAAGGAGGTAAGTTGTCATATACACTTAATCCCATTTCGATAGCCTCCCAATCAGAGCGGAAGTCTTTCTTACAAAGCTCTACGTTCACTTGGAATTCTTCCGGCTGAATGATACGCTCTGTTAAATCTACAGAAGAAGTAGATACGAAATCACATCCTGCGTCGCCAATAAGACCACTTCCGGTTGCTACTTTCTTAATCACCTCTTTGAACTTAATGTTTGGTTTAATCGTCAAACCACCATTCTCAAGTGTGTTTGCTGATAGTAACGCGGCAGAGATATACTGCTGTAAAAACTCCCCTGCGTAAGTAGTTGTAATAGTTGTTGTTGTTGCCATTTTTTATTTAATATTAATTTTTATTTTTAGTAAATATCTGGGTTCTCCGCGTGTACGTCCGCATTCATTACAAAGTATATATCCTTACCATTAGTATCATCAAAATGAATATTGCCTAATTTAGTAATTACAATAGAATCACCCCAAGACAATCCTGTAGTTGGACTATTACCTACGCTACAGTTATACCAATCTTTATATTTCAATGTCGAAGTTGGTGATTGTGTTATCCAATATGATTCATAAGTTGCCCAATCTCCGGGATAGTATTGACGACCAGAAAATGGTTCTATATAATAGTCTGTGGTAAGACGTAATTGTTGAAAATCTGCATCTCTTGCCGGTGATACGGTTTCAACAGGATCAGTATCAGGATAACCTTTAACAATTCTTATTTGAGAACCTTCCGGAAGCTCCATATATTGTTTACCTATTAATATTTCACCAAAATCACCACCCCAAATTGCTTCTGCTGTAGGGTCTTCTTGATATACTCCTGTAAACATAATCCAGAATTTATTAAACCAAGTTGATGAGCCTAAATTAGCGGGGTTAATTGGAGGCGGTTCATTAAGGACAATAGTCTTCCCAAAATCTTCAGGATATAACCATAAAACGCTAGTTGCATTTGCTCCCGTAGATGTAAGATCCCAATCTGACGCATTAACGAATTTTACATTATCGGCACTATCTCCGTTAACCGATGATAAATATCTTGTTTCTGACATTATTAATGGTTTTTAGGGTTAGTATGTAGGAACCTATTATGCTCTCTAAAGTATTTCCTTGCTTCTTTTTTATCTTCTGGAGCATTATCAAATATCTCTTGTAATTTCTCGTTGTTTATATCCATATCTATTATTTATTAAACATTTTAGCAAATACTACGTCAGTTGTAGAACGAGCGCGTTTAGACGCTAATGGTGTTCTAACAGAGGTTGCTCCACTCTCTGGTGAATGCTTTAATGGCTTTGTCGCAGGAGCTTGTGATGACATTTCTTCTTTCTTCTTGTCATACTCCATTTTGATTTTTTCCATCTCCTCTTTCATCTTTCCTAACTCCTCTGTAATCTCTTCAATAGCCGGTGCTACTGCATCAACTACTGCTTGGATAATGTCCTCTGCTTTTTCAGCTTCGGCAGGGCTGTCGTAAGATTCCGGCTCAACTTCAACCTCAACTTCTGCTAAATCTTCTGCAGACATTTCAGCCTCTTCTTTTACCTCTTCTTCTTCTTCTTGTGCTTCGGTCATAGCTTTAACCTCTGCAATGATACCCTCTTCCTCAACGATTAACGCTCTACCATCTTCGAGTTCATACTCACCGACAGGTAAAGCAACTTTGTCGTCTTCGGTTACGATAAAAACAGATTCACCTGTTGCGAATGATTCCGCTTCAAGTACTGTTCCGTTCTCTAACTTCATTTCCGCTAATTGTACTTTAGCAGATAGAAGCGTTTGAATCTTTTCTAATAGATCAGTTGCTTTCATAAAATGAATTAATAATTTATAGGTTTAACGAATTAATGATTTTTTTTGCATTTTACTTTCTGTAAATTGAGCCAATACCTTGCGCCCATAATGACCCATCGCAACACTTAATCGAGTATGTGTTTGTGTCTTTACAGTAACACGCTCTACGCCCACCTTTAGGACTAGAGTATGACGGTGTCTTAAATTCTTTGTTTCTCATTTTCTTTTAATAGGTACGCAATTAGGAACTTTTTTACCATTCTTTCTTTTATATCCGATCATCTCATAGCCTTCCCAACAAGGCGCCTTTAATGATTCGTCTATTAATCGCTCTACCATTTCAATTTCGCCCTCTTGTTTTAATATAGAACGCGACCATCGTAGACCGGCTTTACCTCCCCATAATAAATACGAAATAGTACCACACGCGGTAGTGTCATTCGGATCGTAATATTCTTCGGCTCGTGATAAATATGAATACATCCTCTTAACCGTTTGTAAGGTGATCGCCTTTCCTTGTGCTAATTGCTGTGCGCGTACTTTACCTGTTTGGGTTGCGCATTTATTTCCTTGCTTCTTATTTAACTCAATACCACGTTTTGCATTTCCCTTAATTCCATCCGGGTAATTAGAAAAGGATTTTAGCTGATACTCAATTAATGCCTGTTTAATCTCTAACAATTTTAAACCCGCCTGTATCTCTGCTGACAAGTCCTCTTCGATAACCTCGTTAGGTCGCTCATTTTTCTCAGCAAAATATCCTTCTATACTAAAGCCTTTAACCTTATTTGTTTTAACGTACTCATTCCATACGTCATCGTTATTTACTTTAAGAGTACCTGCCCAAGTGCCTACCGGTAAATCCATACCGTATAACGCGGTCTTATCTTTCTCCTTATCCTCTACGATCCAAGACTCTACTAGCGTTAACCCGTTAATCTTTTCAAAGTGTTCATACGTGCTATTGTTTTGCTTACCACGCATTAAGAATAACTCTGACGCTTTTTTAACCGTGTCTTTAGTAAAGTATATATAATACTCTTTGTCGCCATCTTTGCGATAAATAGGCTTATTAGGAATCAATATAGCACCCATTAATATTCTCTTCTCATTATCTACCTCCGCAAATTTGTATTCCTTTTGCTCATTTAGTGCGATAAAGTTTTCTTCGATTGCCGGTGATTCAACAATAGAGATAGCGTCTATTCCGCTAAACTCGTCATTCTCGTCTATAATTAACTCAATGATATTCATACTTCTTTAACGTGTGTTTATATGATTTGCTATATTGATGCGTTAGATATTATGTTACGATCTAATGATTGTGCGCTTGATACATCTCCACTCACTACATACGCTCTTACAGGTTGCTGTTGTTGCCCGGATATTGTTTGCGCTAATTGACTAATACCGGATGAACCAACTGCGTTAACTTGTGGTAGTGTTTGTGCGATTTGTGGTCTGTTAGTAACTGTAGCCGGTACAAATGTAGGCGTTGCTACGTCAATACCCTCTTTTGAAGTGGCTTGTTTTATTGCGGATATGATTCCGGCGGCTTGAGCAGCGTATCCTATTAACATAGGTATATTTTGTGGGAATCCTACTTTGGCTGTTTGTGCTGATCCCTCTGCAACTGCAGCGACTGATCTTGCAAGTGCGCCTTTACTAAACGCGATTGTTTTAGTAACCTCCATTGCTAGTTCCTTTGCGTTCTGTAATTGTTTAGCAACAAGCATTGCTTTTCCTAATCTACTCTCTGCGCCAAATATAGAAGCTAGGTTTAAGAATAAGTCTTGACGTAGTGCTTTAAGTTTTTCGTTTTTATCCTTTTCAGCGTCTACTAATCTTTGATTTCGTTCTAATGAGGCTACTAATTCCGGATCTTCCTCATCGTCATCTAAATCAACGTATTGGAATCTTGGATCTTCTTTAACTTGTTCCTCACCAAATAACCTACCCTCTGCGTATGCGATTGCTTCATTGGCTCCTTTATCAAACTCATCTAGTAGTGCTTGACTTTCTCTTTGCTCTTGTTCGATACGGTCTAATTCTGCAATACGCGCTAATTCGGCTTCTCGTGCTTTAGCAGTTTCTTGTACATCTCTCTGTGCTAATAATACGCTTAATTGAGTTTGAGCCTCGTAGTACTCTTCGGTACCCTTTTCCATAATACCCATACGTCTGCGCAGATTCTCTATTTCTAAGTCAATAGTTTCTTGACCGTAGGCTTTTAATACCTGTATTGCTCTTTCGGTTTCTTTAACCTGTTTATCTGTCATCGCTTGAGTATACGCCTCACCTTGTCGTCTTGCAAAGTCTGCAGCGTTTCCTAAAGACAAAAACATATTTTTAAGTGTGGTAGTAACCGGTACTACATCGCCTGTTAATTTAGACGCGTACTTCGCAAATGCGATTGTTAATCCGGCAACTGCTGTCGCTACCAATACAACAGGGTTAGCTAGAAATGCTAGGTTTGCTTTTAATTGGGCTGCAGTTACAGATTTTATTCTACCTCCGAATTGCTTAAATACTTCGGATAAATCACGAACACGAGAAGCTAGACCACCTGTTGCTTGATCTAATAATGATATTGCAGCACCACTTTGTCCTACCTCTTCACCTAACGACTTGGTTTCATCTCCGGCTTTTTCGGAGGCTTTGGCTACGTCTTCTAATTTATCTTCTAATCTGTCGAGGTCTTTAATCGCGCCATCCGCTTTTACCTCTGCAATTATTTCAATCTTTTTTGGCATCCCATTTATGTTTTTTAAGCTTTAACTCGTAGGCTTCTTTAACGCTCATAGGCAATTTATACTTGCCCTTTGCGATCCGGATATTTTCCGTTCCATCCTCTACGATATTCAATAGTTCTATTATTTCTCGTATCATAACTCGTTAAGTAATTCTAACGTACTATCACCTGTACTTAGGTTTGTTTGTATTGAGTTTATCTTATAACGCTCACCATTTATGATTAACGTATCTGCTAGTGTGTAATTAATTAAAAAGCTAATAGGTAAATTTGCGTTTACTTTTTTTAATCGCCTCTTAGTATTAAATACATCAGAAATATAATCTGCGTAGTATTCTGAAAACAACGTAGCGTCAAAGTTTCCTGTAGGCGTAAACTCGTTTATTTCTTGTCTAAAGTGTATATTGGCTGTACTTGTAGCCGGATTCGTGGATACTGAATTTAATGGCGAACACCAAGAGAATAACTCTGAATGTGTACTTGATATGTCATTTAAAAAGGATATAGACGTTGTAGCGGACTGTTGGCGTTCATAATAAAATAATAATGGCTTACCAAAATATGGCTGATCTTTATCATCTAAGAAATTACCAACTTGTAACTTTTCTATTGAAGTGCCTCCTACGTCTATTAGATATTCATATTGCATATGCTCAAAGGGTAATGATATTGTGTACACCTCACCACCTATTGCATTATTGATTTTATATTCTTCGGTACCCCATCCGATACCCTGTCGCTCTTCGTATAGTTTAGCTACTGATGTACCTCTTCCGGCATACTCAAAGGTTACCTCCTTAAACGGAAGAGCAACGTCTACAGACGACTTTGAAGTGTCCACGTACTTTGATATATCCCGGTCTGTTCCACTTGCGTAGAAATCGTCTAACGGTTGTACCTTAATTTTACCATCGGATTGTACAAAGGCTGTTAGGTTAAACATTTTAAATAACCCGGATAGAAAATCTATTACCTTCATTTCCGGTACTTGTTCTTGCGCATTAAATATTAATCCTCCTAATAATTGTATAGAACCACCTACAAATGAACCGGTTTCGCCTATTGAAGAATCATTCAAATTCCAAGTAACATTAAATATATCTAATCCTTGTCCTGTAATGTAAACCTCATAACCTGTTGATGAGTTTGTTAATGTACCGGTTAAAGTTCCAATTATAGGGTTGGTCGTTGAGGTGAATGTTTGCTCTTGATATACAATGCCGTCTTTTTTAATGGTTACTGTAAAATCACCTGTTCCATTAGTACGTTGAGCAGTTAAAGTATATGATATTGTCTGACTGCCTGTTAATGCAAAAACTTGTAGGTTTTGATTATTCATTACAACTCTACTAAATTGTGTAAGGTCGTTTGTGAATCCATCATATAGTTCTGTTGTAGTAACTGACGCTGAATCAAATGCAAACCCTGTATTACGGTGCATCCACATATACAGATCATACCATTGATCGTTTGTAGTGTCTTTAAAAAATGAATCGGCAGAAAACTCTATACCCGGATAACTCTCTTCAATCGCTTTAACTATTAGGTATAATCGAATACCATATTTTAGCTCTTCCCAATATACCCCGTGATGGTGCGATCCACTACCCCCATCATAATGTAAATTACCACCGTTCGGACTTGGATATTCTACGTCTGTGCCACCGTGTGTAGACGAATCATAATACAGCCTAGTTTTACAACCTATTAACGGCATACAAAATGCACCTGTATATAGATTGCCATCAAATGTATTTGTTAAATCTCTTGCGTTTACTTGTAAATCAGATCTTACTTGACCGGCATTATAATTTCTTCGGAAACCACCTAACCAAGATAACGAGCTTAATTTATCTTCTCCTAAAATATCCTTGAGGTTTATAGTATTGCCATAAAAGGTAATCTTATAGGCATACGGTGCGTTATTACGCATCTCTACTCCGAGTAATTGTATCTTACCCTCTTTGAATGGTAGGTAGTTTAATTCTAATGTAGCGTCTATTTTTACTCGTGCATCAAAGCCATTATCAATATCGTAGTTGTAATAATGTTTAAATATCTTATTATTTGCTTTGGAAGCCGGTACTGTAAATGCCTGTGTAAATGGCATAAATACTTTAGCAATATCTCTTACGTTCTGTATCGTTTGCGTAAGGGATATGTTCTCGTCATTGAATAGATCGAGTTTATCGCCATCAATAAATATGGATAAATTCCTCATTAACGCATTGTGCTTATTAGATCGTTTGCTTGTGTAATATCAATCTGATAGTTTACTAGCTTGTCATTTAAACTCGTCTTATAGGTTACGCTATTGTTGCTTACAATAACCGGCTTAGTAGACCCCTCAATACTCGCCCATACTTGTTCAGATAACATTAACTCCTGTATGAATTCGTTATAGTCCTCTGTAATATAGTCGGTGTGTAGTGTGTAACTAATTGATCCGTTATTATGAAACGTCTTTATTTGTGCATCTTCCTCTGTAAATCTACCCGCATTGGTTAGCACGTTTGACTTGTATCTGTTTTTCGTAGTGTTCATTGACTTAATATTCTTAGCAAAGAAATATAACTCTTGAGGCATTCCGAACTTATTAATGAATACTAATTTAACAGGGGTGTATTTATTACAAGGAAATCTCTTAATATATACTGTATTACCGGGCGTTATCTTTGTTGTGTCTGTTGCTCCAAAACTTGTAAGTAAAGTATTGCCTGAAGAGTTTACATAATAAAATGACCCTGTGGTATTTTCTGGATACCATAAAGTATCATTCGAAATCAATATTGCATTAAAGCCGGGATTAACTCCATTGTTATCCTCGTCATAATAATTGTACCCATCAACAGCGTAATTGTCTAATATGATACCGCTAAATACATCACCTGTACCTGTGCCATTCTCTACACTATAGATATCACATTGCACCTCAACCTCTGCCATATAATTGGTCATTGGTGTTGTGCTTAATGTACCCCCGTAAGAGATGTTTAGATAATCTCTACAGAGTTCTGATATATCAAATAACCCATCGGTAGTATTTTTGAATAGCGTGTATCTAAGCACCCCGTCTATCGTTATTTCAAGACGCTGTGATAGTCCACCGGACTGTGATAAAAAATATGGGCTTCTTACTCTAAATGGCATAATTAAAAATTCTGTTTAGTTACAAAGTCGATAAACTCATCGACATCAAGTTCAAATGCTTTCTCTAATACTTCGGGTAATCCCTTATAATGTTTCTCAAATGGTTTAGTAAAAAACAAACTAGGCTTTAATCCGTTCTGATATATAGACCTAGCGATCAAAAACTGTAGTGTTTTACGTGGTATGAATCGCCCTTTAATATCACGAGGAGCAACTCCCTTGCGTACCATCCAACTATCTAAAGAGCTTGGCGGTGGCATTTTGTCTTTATATGAATATGGCGTGTTGTACTTCTTAATTACACCACTAACTCCCTTGTCAATGTACGTTCCATAATCCTCCATCGAAATATTAAACTGCATACTCTTGTCAGTAACCTTAACAGGACTGCCTTGTATGGAGTTATATAAACGCCCTGACGATATCTTCTTTTGTTGTTTGAGGCTACGTCTTGCATCTCTTACAACCTTATCTCTAAATACCTCTAACGCTTTTTGTAGGTTATCGTACTCTAGCATATGTTAATGTCGTTAGGGATCATAATGTCATATGTACCAACAAACCCGGCTAATGAATTTTCGAATCGCTCTACGAATGGCTCAAATATTACGTCTGTGTCTAATTGGTATTTATCTTTGTGTAGTGTACCGCCTCTTAGTCTTTGTGCTAGTTTATTCAATACTGATAGCATCGCATTTAAGATATCTTGCTCGTTGTCATTTCCTACAAAAATATCTACCGTTTCATTCTTAGAGTTATCGACTACATCCATAGCAAATACGCTAATGTTAAATACGAGTATGTTATCAATGTTCGTAACCGTGTTGAGCATAATGTGCGCTAACGGAAAGATCGTCTGTTTAGAGAGGTCTATATCTGTTATGTCGCCAAAGGTAACGGTGTTTACATTCGGATCACTTAATAACTCTTCCTTAATGGCTTCGGTTAATAAATAGAATCCTCTAATTGCTACGCTCATCTTTTTAAATTTCTTTGTTCTACTTCTTTAAGTTCTTTATTGTATTCTAATGCTAGTAGACATACGCCTACGTTGAGGTTAGTGATCTGTTCAATCTTTGTAGCGTCTCCGTTACAGAGTATATGTATAGCATTGTACCACCCCCACTTTCTATTGAAGTTAGATACTGCTGATAAATCCCCTTCTCCGGCTCCATCAAATAGTCCGCTATGCCTTTTTGTAAGTCGCTCCCTAAAGCGTAAAAAAAAACAATGCTTGATAGTACTGCGTCCATAGGCATATTTAACATAGCATCGTAGTAATGATCGCCTTTATACTCTTCGATCTCATACTTGTCTTTAATCTTTGCCTTAATGGGTCTGTATAATACCGCCATTGCTCTGTGGATATTTTCCCAATCGCCTATGTATGTGTCTAAATCTACGTACTCGCCAAAG
>Ga0208898_1000417_pt1 | contig 33088 bp, 33 predicted proteins | sample VirMetDEL_Mar_4_FD_184513 | JGI IMG/M metagenome (GOLD analysis project Ga0208898, IMG submission 184513) | Aqueous microbial communities from the Delaware River and Bay under freshwater to marine salinity gradient to study organic matter... | ecosystem: Environmental > Aquatic > Marine >... | reverse complement strand
CCGCACTAATCAGGCAACCTTCTACACATCCTGCGAGCGTTGCCATGCTGCATGAGTTGAACAAGTTACCGTCAACCATAATCTTCCATGAGTGCATGTAAAGAATAGCTGTGAGGTACTCGTCACCGTCACCTTTAATTGTCTTAGCGTTAGTCCCAACGCCTAGCAGTTTATAATTACTCATTGTTTAACCTCATGTTTAACTGTCTTGAGAATAGGCACATCACATGCCTATCTGTCAAGAAAGTTTTTTGCATTGATCGTGCTACGTTTTAGATCACACGCACCCTTTCAGCCTTGGACGCCCTTTGTGAGACTACATCTATATGATGTCACGTCACGCCGTTTGCCACCTATCGGTCAAGGCAGGTATCACATTTGTCAGATGTGTTTGCCGCCAAGGGTACGCTTAACTCTACACCTTATCCTAGCAAGGATTATACTGTCATACCGTCACAGTATAGGTTGCAGCCGGGCGCACCTCACCCAGTCAGCCGGGGCTGCTATGTCAAATAACGTCGATACAAGGTGTGTCAGTATCTATCGTGTGTCTGGTTCGTGTGTATCCTTTGTGTTGCGTTTGTGTTGCATTCAGTATTTCAGTTTTTAGTTGGTGCAAGTCTCTTTCAAGAGTGCTGATCGCTTAGGACGCTGAAACTTTGCTAGGTCTTACCTTGTGCGTTTGTTTCTTGTCGCTTTCGATGTAACCAATAGACGCTAAAAACAAAAGAAAGTCTAGAGGTTTAAACGGATATACGTTTTGATACGAAAGGATAGCCCGGATTTTATATTAAACATGAACGCGCGCGCGTATGATGGGGTGGCTTATTTTGTGATCACAAAGAGAGGGGTGGCTGTGATCACATTATGCATCCGTTTAAGTTTTGTGATCACAAACTCAAAACTGGACCAAAAAAGAACCAAAAAGCACGTCAAATAGATGCTGTATCAGTTATAAAATGCAATAAAATCAAACACTTAGCAGCAAAAAACACCGGCAAAATAAAGAAGAACGCGCGATGTCGCGGGGGCGGGCGAGGGCCATGCCGGGTCACGTGGTACGTATATATGTACAACTACACAGAAGGGCTTTTTTAAAGGACAACCTATAAGTGTATACATACATAGATAGATCACAAATTGTTTCAGTATGTTTCAATATAGCAAAAAGGGGATTGACACGGGGTTTTTCTTGAGTATAACTGCGTAGCAGTAGCAGCTAAGTTAAACTTTAGTGTTATTACATAAATAAAGTAATAAATAATAAATAGTTTAACTTATATAGAAAGTGTTACATATATGTAAGTGGACATAGGAAAAGTTTCTACTCTATAGTTAAACTATACTGTTGACAACTTATTTTATATGTATTACTATTTATTACAGTAACACAATAATAAAGTTTAACTATAAGTGTTACACTGGTACGTGTCATATAATATGTGTGTCACTCTTCCTCATGTCTCCCCTCCACCATGTATTTGCGACACGTACCACCTTTTTTTAATAAAAGTGTTGACAATGCGTAATAAACACATACAACTATATGCATCAGATAATGTTATTGAAGAGTTCTATGAGGCAGTAGTCAATAGAGACTCCCGTAAGTTAAGACGTATACATATACCTAAGAGTGATGTATTCTATGTTCGTGCTGCTATAGAAGCCGACACAGGTGTGAGGTACACCTTGGATCACGTAGAGAGGGCTATGTATTTAGAGGGAATGCTTGAGCGTAAGGATGTATTAGATCCAGATAGAGAGCGTGATGGCATTGGGTAGAGGTGAGGCTTTGGTAATGCCACTGCCTTCGACGGAGACAACATGCCTATTCTGGAAACTATCGCTGCAGCTAATGCGGCATATAGTGTTATTAAGACATGCTTAGCTAACGGTAAGGAAACGGCTGACTTAATGTCTCACGTGGGGAAGTTCCTCACAGCAGAAGAAGAACTTAAGGATGCTGTAAATAAAAAGAAGAAGAGTACTCTCACAGCTATTACAGGTGGACAAGAGGGTGACTGGGAAGAGTTTCAACAGTTAGAGAAGATCAAAGAGCAACGCAAGGAGTTAGAATCCTACATACGCTTGTATGGCTCACCTGGACAGTGGGACCGTTGGATCTCTTGGCAAGCTGAAGTACGTAAGCAGCGCATGGAAGCTAGGAAGGCTGCAGAGAAGCGCAGAGAGAAGATCATAGAGTATACTATTATAGGTATTGCTTCTCTAGCTGGTATAGCTGCTTTAGTGTTTATCTTTTATGTTATTGGCGTAAAGCTAGGCAGATGGTAATCGTAGAGCGTAGACGTAAGTACGTTTTATATGATAGCAACGGTAGGGTGTTAATACAGACTAGCAACAAGAAGATAGCCTTGTACGTTATGAACTTGATAAGAGAGAAACTAAAATGCCAATGACTCAAGCAGAGAAGCGTAAGGCAGCAGTAAAACGTGCTGGTGTTTCTGGTCTTAACAAACCTAAAGCTACACCTGACCACCCAAAGAAATCTCACATTGTTGTGACCACTAAGCCAAATGGTGATCCTCTTACTATAAGGTTTGGAGAAAAGGGAGCAAAGACTGCAGGTAAACCTAAAGCAGGTGAATCTGATAAGATGAAAAAGAAACGTGCTTCATTTAAAGCCAGACATGCTAAGAACATTGCCAAGGGTAAGACATCTGCTGCATACTGGGCTAATAGGGAAAAGTGGTAATGTGGCTTGCAATTATATTAGCATGTGCTGATCCTACAGTGTTCTCTTGTAATGTTATGGTAAATAATAAAACTTTTTCCACAGAGCAAGCTTGTATAGATGAGGCTATCTCTTTTAGTAAATCCTTGACAGAGCAAGGGATGTTTGCTATACCTAGTTGTTATAAAGTTAAAGTAGGCATTGATACGTAATGCCTGTGCAGAAAGTAAAGGGTGGTTATCGCTGGGGTAAGACTGGTAAAGTCTACAAGACCAAGGCTGCTGCTGAAAAGCAAGGCAGGGCTATTCACGCTAGTGGTTACAATAAGGGTGGTATGGTAAAGAAAGGTAAGAAGTAAAATGGATTATCCATCAACAGCTAAAGTAAAGACTGGTACTCGCTCTTATATGGCAGACTATCAAGAAAGATATACAGGCATTAAAACTCCTAAGTGGGTAAAAGATATGCTTTTCTCAAAAGATAAAAGTAATAAAATAACTAAGGAAGAAAAACAAAAAATATTTGATTGGGAAAAAAAGAATAAAGTGCAGCCAGGTAAAATGTATAATCAAGCAGTAGAGGAAGTGCGACAAGAAAAACGCATTGCTAAAAGAACAATGACCTCCAAAGGTACAACTAAACCTAGACTTTCTGGTAGAGGTGGTGGTGGTATGATGTCACCTGTAAAAACACCAGCAGATTCTAGCAGAATGTCAATGCCATTAAAGAAAAAAATGAACAAAGGTGGTATGGTAAAGAAGGGCAAGAAGTAGTATGAATGTAGACTTAGGACTACTAGGCTACTTACCATTACCACAAATGCCTTTCGATAAGGTAAACCCAGCGCCTATAGCTAAGAAGCAAAGAATAGTAGAAGAAACACATAAGTCTGTAGATAGAAAAGCAGATGCGTTTAAACATGAGAGTATTTATGCTTATCATCCACACAACATGAATAAAATACCACAAGGACAGATAGTAGACTTTGTGGTAGCATAGGGGAATAGTAATGGCTAAGAAGAAATGTCCAAAGTGTAATGGCAAAGGTTGCTCTCATTGTGGGGGTACAGGTTATCATAACAATATGAACAAAGGTGGTATGGTGAAGAAGATGGGTTATGCCCACGGTGGCTTAGCTTGTGGTGCGGATATGAAACCATCACGTCCTATGAAAAAGAGTAAATAATGGCAAAGTTCTATCACAAATATAAGAAAGCCCTAGAAGAACGAGGCTACACTGTAGACGATGAAGGGTATGTACGTGATGCGTATGGCAACCCTGCTGCAGGTGAAGATCGTTTTGGTAATGTTAATTGTAGTGATCCTAATGTTACAGAGATCTGCAAACAGGCTGAAGCGTCTGGCCTTCTAGCTAAAGCAGCATCTACAGTAAAGAAAGCTGTAGAGAAAGCTAAACCAAAGTTGAAGAAGGTACGTGCACGTAACGCTGATGGTACGCTTAGGGCAGATGACCCTAACACGCCAGACGTTAATGAAGCATGGACTTACATTGAGGACAAGTAATGACATTAGTCACGCAGGGTAAGCCTTCACGTAAACGTTCTGTATGGGGTCATAACACAGGGACCACTACAGAAGATGTATATACTTGCCCTGCTAACTGTGTTGGCGAAGTTGTTTATATTATAGTAAATAACTCTGGTGGTTCTACTAACAGCGTTAGTGTAAGATGGTATGACTCATCAGAGACATACGCTTCTGGTTTCATAGAAGGTAAAAGCTTAAACGCTGGAGACTTTATAGAATTTCAAGGTATAGAACTTGTGTTAGAGCCAGGTGACAAAATACAAATTACTCCTTCGTCTGTAGGACATATAGACAGCATTGTCACTGTAGTAGAAACCTTTGTGCCTGTTGGGTAGCGGGTATGCAATAATAGGTACTACTACCTGACCTAGTTTTAAGTATAACTATCTCCACGCACATAACAGAAGGAGATAGTGCAATGAAAAAATGGTTAAGATCGGCGTGGAACGCTATACAAGAAAACCAACAAAGGCGGGCAGACTATTGGGTTCTACAAAACCTATCTGACCGTCAGTTACGTGACATGGGCATTGGTCGGTCACAAATAAAAGGAATTATATATGGCGAGGAATCTAACAGAAAAGCAACTTAAGTTTCTGGAAGTCCTGTTTGATGAGGCAGGAGGCGATGCAGTTGCAGCTAAGAAGCTTGCTGGCTATGATCCTGCCTCTAGTACTTCAGCTATTGTAGAATCATTGAAGGATGAGATTGGTGAAAAGACACGTACTTACTTTGCTAGAGTGGCTCCAAAGGCAGCTATGTCAATGGTGGGAGCGCTGTATGACCCTACTGAGTTGGGCATTAAAGAAAAAATGGTCGCTGCTAAAGACCTGCTTGACCGCGCTGGGCTTGGGAAAGTTGATAAAGTAGAGATGACTGGAAGTGGCGGTGTATTCTATCTGCCACCAAAAGAAGGTGTAAACGAATAATACCTAAACGCGACTTGGGGTATTGGGAATTACCTTTACCCCCTAAGAAACATAATAAGGAATGGCATCCAATAGTTAAGGTAGCAAAGACTATACCCTTTGGATATAAGCTAGATCCTGATAATGATAGACTACTCTTGCCTATAGAGCATGAGTTAGATGCTTTAGAGCTTGCAAAACGGCATCTTAAGCAGTATAGTTACAGAGCCGTGGCTAACTGGTTAAGCAAAGAAACAGGTCGATACATATCTTATACTGGCCTAAAGAAGAGAATTGAAGTTGAGCAAAGACGTAAAACAGCATCTGCAATTAAGCGCAAGCTTGCCAAGTGGCTCGAAGAGACTATACAAGAGATCGAAAAGCTCGAAACCCAAGGTGTCGGTGCCTACGCAGAAATTAGAGAAGACAGTTCTACCCCCAGAAGAAACTATTCCAGCGCAAGTAGTAGCACCTGACTTTGATGTAGATATAGCACAAGACATTGTGTTCAAGCCTAACCCTGGACCACAGACGCAGTTCTTGAGTGCATCAGAAAGAGAAGTGCTATATGGTGGTGCAGCAGGTGGTGGTAAGTCATACGCAATGCTTGCTGACCCTCTACACGGTTTAAATGACCCTAACTTTAGTGGACTACTTGTACGGCACACTACAGAAGAACTAAGGGAGCTTATACAAAAATCACAGGAGTTATACCCACGTGCTGTACCCGGTATTAAGTGGAGTGAAAGGAAATCTCAGTGGACTAGTCCAAAAGGCGGGCGTCTGTGGATGTCTTACTTGGATAAAGATACCGATGTTACCCGGTATCAGGGACAAGCTTTTAATTGGATTGGCTTTGATGAATTAACCCAATGGAGTAGCAGTTACGCTTGGGATTATATGCGAAGCCGTTTACGTAGCTCAGCACAACATCTAGGGCTGTACATGAGAGCTACTACTAACCCCGGTGGAAACGGACATCAATGGGTTAAAAAAATGTTTATTGACCCAGCGCCTTCTAATAAAGCATTCTGGGCAACGAATATAGAAACTGGGGATGTGATCACATTTCCTAAAGGGCACAGTAAAGAAGGGCAACCTCTATTCAAGCGTAGGTTTATACCTGCATCTCTGTTTGACAATCCCTATCTTGCAGAAGCTGGTGACTACGAAGCGATGCTGTTATCGCTACCAGAGCATCAACGTAAGCAACTACTAGACGGTAACTGGGATATTAGTGATGGAGCAGCTTTCCCTGAGTTTGACAGAACCAAGCACGTCATTGACGCTTTTGACGTTCCCCAAACTTGGACTAAGTTTAGAGCTTGCGACTACGGCTACGGATCTTACACAGGCGTTCTCTGGTTTGCTGTTGCACCCGATGAACAGCTTATCGTATATAGAGAACTCTATTGTTCTAAGGTTACTGCTACAGATCTAGCAGACATGATATTAGACTTAGAGAAACATGATGGTGGTATGAGATACGGTGTGCTTGATAGCTCTTTATGGCACAACCGTGGCGACACGGGGCCGTCACTAGCAGAGCAGATGATCATGAAAGGTTGTCGTTGGCGTCCTTCAGATCGTTCTCGCGGCTCACGTGTCGCAGGTAAAAACGAAATACATAGAAGGCTACAGGTAGATGACTTTACTGAAAAGCCTCGCCTTGTGTTTATGAATACGTGCACAAACACTATTTCGCAGATACCAAGTATTCCTTTGGATAGGAGGAATCCAGAGGATGTAGACACTAACGCAGAGGATCACCTATACGATGCTTTACGTTATGGAGTAATGACAAGACCTCGCAGTAGCATCTGGGATTACAACCCAGCAACACAACGCACAGGCTTTCAAGCTAGTGACACAACATTTGGATACTAAGTATGGCAGAACAAGATGAAATGTTTGAGACAGATGAAGTCGTAGCTGCAGAGGACAGCAACGATAAAATCTTCACAGAAAAATCTAGCCTAGTTGGTCTTGTTAAAGAAAGATATAAACGGGCAGAAGATGCTCGCTATGCAGATGAAACACGTTGGTTAAAAGCATACAGAAACTATCGTGGCATATACGGATCTGACGTACAGTTTACAGACACAGAAAAGTCACGTGTGTTTGTTAAAGTAACTAAGACTAAAACTCTAGCTGCGTATGGACAGATTGTTGATGTACTATTTGGTAATAACAAGTTTCCACTTTCTGTTAATCCTTCTGTTCTTCCAGATGGTGTATCAGAAGCGGTACATATTAATATAGATCCTAATGCAGACAAAGCAGGTGCAACTCTTAGAGCGGTAACAGAGCAAGCTGCAGCACAGCCGTACCTTATTAATGGAGATACCCAGCTACAACCGGGTGAAACTCTTATGGACTTGCGGTCACGTTTGGCTGGCTTAAAGCCCAAACTAGAGGCTGTGTCTGATAAAATTGTTGAAGGCCAAGGTACAACACCTAATACAGTTACGTTCCATCCTGCTATGGTAGCAGCTAAAAAGATGGAAAAGAAAATCCACGATCAACTACAAGAGAGTGGTGCGTCTACACACTTACGCTCTATGGCATTTGAGATGGCTCTTTTAGGCACAGGTGTAATGAAGGGGCCGTTTGCTGTAGATAAAGAATATCCTAACTGGAACGAGACAGGGGAGTATGATCCTTTAATCAAAACAGTACCAGAGTGTAGCCATGTTTCTGTTTGGGATTTCTATCCTGATCCAGAAGCTAAGTCTATGAACGATGCTGAATATGTAGTAGAACGTCATAAGATGTCACGCACACAGCTACGTGCTCTTAAGACACGCCCATACTTTATGGATGATTCCATAGATATGGCTATTGAAAAAGGTCCAGACTACGTACAGAAGTACTGGGAAATGACCATGGAGGACGACGACACGCAGCCAACATCAGAGCGCTGGGAAGTGTTAGAGTTCTGGGGTTATGTAGATACAGACCTCTTAGAAGATCATGGTATTAAGATACCAAAAGAATTAAAGAACTTAGATGAAGTAAACGCAAACGTTTGGGTTTGTAACGGAGAAGTGCTACGTATGGTACTTAATCCTTTCAAGCCAACACGTATACCTTACTATGCAACACCATATGAACACAATCCTTATTCCTTCTTTGGGGTAGGCATTGCAGAAAATATGGATGATACACAAACCCTGATGAATGGGTTTATGAGAATGGCGATAGATAATGCTGCCCTTTCGGGTAACCTTATTATCGAAGTAGACGAGACTAACCTCGTCCCGGGGCAAGACCTCTCCGTGTATCCAGGTAAGGTGTTTAGGAGACAGGGAGGGGCACCCGGTCAAGCTATCTTCGGTACTAAGTTCCCTAACGTTGCTGGCGAGAACATGCAACTATTTGATAAGGCAAGGGTATTAGCAGATGAATCAACTGGCTTCCCGTCTTTTGCACACGGTCAAACAGGAGTATCAGGTGTGGGTCGTACTGCTTCTGGTATCTCTATGCTTATGTCTGCTGCTAATGGGTCTATACGCACTGTAGTAAAGAACGTAGACGACTACTTGATTAGACCTTTAGGTAAAGCGTTCTTTGCGTTTAACATGCAGTTTGACTTCGATGAATCTATTCGTGGTGACTTAGAAGTAAATGCATCAGGTACAGAAAGCTTGATGGCTAACGAAGTGCGCTCCCAGCGCCTAATGCAATTCTTGCAGGTTACACAGAATCCAGTGCTTGCACCCTTTGCTAAAATGGATTATATTATTCGTGAGATTGCTAAGAGTATGGACCTTGATCCAGATAAGGTTACTAACTCTATGGCAGACGCAGCAATACAAGCAGAGATTCTCAAGGGATTCCAAGCTCCAGCACCTACACCTGAACAGGGCGTAGCAGGTCCAGAAGGACAGGGACCACAGGCTGTTGCTGATACATCAGGAGGTGGAGGATCACAGATGGGTATAGGTACCGCACCTACACCGGGAGAACAAGGATTCACAGGTAATGAGCCTCAAGCAATTAGTCAATAACAAAGACATATGGGATGCGTTTAACGAAGAACTAGATAAACTTATAGCACAGCAACATAAGTCTATAGAAACACAAACAGATGTGTACTGCATGTATCGTATTCAAGGTCAGATACAGGCTTACAAAAACCTAAAGTACTTGAGGGATAAGGTGAATAATGGCTGATCCATATGGAGCAATACCCGCACCAGTACCGACTGCAGATGATCTAGCTAGAGCTAAGAGTAGAACTAGGCTAGAGGCGGCAGACCGTCTGGGCTATTTTATACCACCAGAGATAAAAGACTTTGGACGTAAGGCTTTTAAATTTGCATCTGCAGTAGATCCAGTTCAAGGTATTATGCGTGGTATGTCAGCATCAGGTCGAGCATTTGATGAAGATCTTCCTTATGATGAACGTAGACAAGCTGCTATTGAAGCCTCTGTTGAGACATTAGCACCTCTTGGCCTTATTGGTATTGGTACTTTAGCTAAGCAGCCAGCTAAGAATATTTTACTTGATACTCTAACTCTTACTGGTGCTCCTTCATCTATGACAGATGCTGTTGGATTCGATCCAGGACGGCGTAAGTTTTTACAACAGTCATTAGCTGCAGCGGGTACAGCAGCGGTTGCGCCAGATATTCTATCTGACTTAGGAACTAAAGCTACTAAAGTAGCAGCTAAATCAATAGGCAATATTGATGCAGCAGTTAGTAAGCTTATAGGTATGCGTAAGAACAGTAGCGCCCTTATTGAACGTGGCCTTAATATAGAATCTAATATCTACCGACAAACAAGCACACCTAAACCTCCTAAAGATAATAAACTTCTCTTATCTAAAGACTATGCAGATAAGCTAGAACTAGAAGAAGGTTTTCGAAAAGAATTAATAGCTAGTGGTAATAAGCCTCAAAAAGAAGTAAATGATCTATATAGTCAAGCCGACTCATTAAATAGAGAAGCTGACACTATGGCTTATCAAATCCTAGAAACTATAGGTGATAACCCAGAAGTACTTCCTACATTAGAATCTCAAACCATTGAAGACCTTATTGGTTCTTTTAATATAGATGAAAGAATGGGTGCTGCACAAGAAACAGATGCTTATATGGCACTTGTAGAAGAAGCTATACGTAGAGGTATGCATAAGGATTATGAAAAATATCCTATGACAGATATAGCTGCAGAGTATACACTAAAGGATATTGAAGGAGGCTTCACTTCAGGTATGGTAGACTTACGAAACATAGATCTAAATGTTTCACCTGGGCCTAAAAAAAGAAAAGATTCACCACGTGTAATAAAGGAGGGTGTATCTCCTCAAGAAGCACTAAAACTTACAGATGAAGATATTGAGTTATTTCGCCGTCCAGCGCTAGAGGGTGGTCGGGGTACAACTGAAGCCTTCCGTAAAGCCCTTAAAGGCAGGAACGAAGAACTTACATCTTTAGCTAATCAACTAAAAGAAGGTAATATAACTGTAAGAGAATATCGTCAAGCAGCGGATCGTATTCGTCCTATTAGAGAACTTAATAGTGTACCAGAACCAGCGAGGTTTCGTGAAATTGTATCTGCATTAGATGCAGGTAAACGTAAGAAACCTATAGTCGGTTTAACCACTACATTATCTGAAGGTGATGAAATCACAGCACGTTTAGATATTAATGCATATACAGATTACGATGTGTGGGTTCCTACGCTAACACATAATAAACAGACAATGTATAAGCCTACTGTTGTAATGCGTAACGTAGAGTTTATACAACCAGACAGCCCTGCAGTTAAAAAAGCTATGAATGTAGCAGCAGGACAAGCTAAAGCACCCTTTGCAGTTATGAAAGGTAACTACGTAGATGTTAATGACTACGATGCTTTTAGTTTAGCTAAAGACAATTTTAAGTCTGACGAGTGGATTCAAGTAGGTTATGACCCAACTAAGCGTGGGTATTTTTATGACAGGTCTACAGGTGAACCTGTCCTTAACGCAGAAGAAGTAATACAGGTAGGTTCGTTGGTACTTGCCAAGAACGCAAGAAAGGGCGATGCAGACGCATTCGCTTTTAGTAAAGGTGGTATGGCTATGGACGAACAAATGAACGCAATATTTAAGTCCTCTCGCGGTTATGCAGAAGGCGGTGAAGTAGAAGTAGATCCTGTGTCAGGGAATGAAGTACCGCCCGGTTCAATGCCTGAAGAAGTTAGGGATGACATTGACGCTCGTCTAAGTGAAGGTGAATACGTTGTACCTGCAGATGTTGTACGATACTTTGGTGTTAAACTCTTTGAAGATTTACGCATCCAAGCTAAGCGTGGTATGGCGCAAATGGACGCAGAAGGTCGCATAGGTGGAGAGCCTATGAGTGGCATGGAGATTGTTGAACCTGAAGATGATCTACCCTTTGACATGGAAGACCTAGAAGTTGTTGAAGTTATGGAGATGGACGAAGGGGGAGATGTTGGATATGCCAGACGTGGCATGATTACATCAGCAGATCCCGACTCCCCAATGGGTGCATTAGGTTTAGGCACAGAGGGCTTAGGCATAGGAGCCACATCATCTAATGTAGAGATGAAAAAGTATGTTAATGAAGATGGTCATTCATTGATGATTATGTTTATTAATGGTGTACCTCAACAGGTAATTCCTGCAGGTTATTTCTTAGAAGAAACAGAAGCTGTAACAACGGAAGAAGAAGATACTACTACAGATACAGAAGCAGAAGCAGTAGCATCTGTAGCTTCTTCAAGAGATGACAAAGATCCCTTTAAGGATATACCAATGCCTGAAGGGGTAAACTATAAAGAGCTTACCTATGATGAAATGGTAGCGATGGTAAAAGATAATCAGTCTATGAAAGGTGATTTAGCATCTACTGGTATGGGGATAGTAAATCCTATATTAGGTATTGTCGTAAAGCTTGCCCTTATGAACAGTAAGCGTCAACTAGAAAATGAAATGAAACGTAGGCTGGACGCTGGAACTCTTACGTCTCAAGAGCAATCAAATCTTGCAGACCTCTTGAAATCATCACAAGAAGGAAGGACTGGTTTCATGAGAGCGCTGTTTGGTGATGAAGCTACCACAGTAGCTTATAAACCTATAGTTACTTCAGGTGCGCCTGTCAACACATCAACAATAAATGCTCTTGCTGATGAAGCAGCTAGAGATGCAGCACAAAAGTTAAAAGACGATGAAGCTGCAGCACGTAGACGCCTTGCAGAGCTACAAGGTATAGCAGCATCAGAATCTGTTGCATGGCAAGTGTCAGGCTCGACAGCAGGGGCTGCTGGTACTACGCCAGCAGTAGGAACGTCTGACACTACAACAGGTGGTGTTGTTGGTGGCTATTCAACATCTGATCTAGCAGATCAATACGGCTCATATGGAGCAGGTAAGCCAAAACCACCCAGACCGTCAGCTAAACCCTATTCAAGCATTTCAGGATCTGACGATAATGATACTTCCAATACAGCAAGAAGCGAAACAAATGCAGCTACTCCTGCTTCTAAAAAAACAGCAAGAGATACAGCTTATCGCTCTGGAATTAGTGGATCGACAGCAGCAAGGCTCTCAGGTGAAACTATGAAAGCAGGTACATCTGGAAGTGGACCCTTTAATGAGGGCGGTTTAGTGAAGAGAAGAAAGAAGAAGTAATCACAAGACGTGATCCAACAATAACAATAAGGCTACCCGGTCTACTTGACTGGCCCCATATAAAGGAGTATATATATGTCGCAAGCCCAACAAGTTGAAATTAAAAAAGAAACCATAAATGCCGCACCGCATCTACGTAACCAAGCACGTATTGCTGCAGATGAGGCAGAACTAGAAGCAATCAAAAGACGTATGCGCGGTGAATCAGATGAAACAGAAGAAGAAACTGTTGAAGCTGAACCCCGTAGCGAAAGCTCTACGCCAGAAACAGTACAGGCAGAAAATAATTCCCAACAAAAAGAAAAACCAAAAGCTGAAGCACAAGAAGATGATGATGATCTAAGTGCTGAAGAAAAAACATTTAAGCAACGCTATGGCGATATTCGTCGCCACATGCAAGACAAAGAAAAAGAGTTTGCTGATAAAATTGCTAAGCTAGAAAAACAACTAGATGCAGCAACTAAGAATGAACTTGTCTTGCCTAAATCAGAAGAAGAGATTGAAGCTTGGGCTAAGAAGTATCCTGACGTTGCAGGTATCATTGAAGCTATTGCATCCAAAGAGGCAGACAAGAAAGCTTCTGGATTAGATGCTAGACTTGCTGAGATTGAAGAGCTTAGATCTACAGCTAGACGAGAGAAAGCTGAAGCAGAACTAGCACATATGCATCCTGACTTTAATAGTATTCGTGAAGACGATGCATTTCATGACTGGGCAAGTGAACAGCCTAAGTGGGTACAAGACGCTCTGTATGAGAACACAGACGATGCTAAATCTGTAGCGCGTGTTATTGATCTCTATAAAGCAGACAAAGGTATTACCACCAAAAAGTCTAACGTTGCAGATAAAGAAGCAGCAAGCTCTATTAAGAGTAAACGTTCAGCACCACCAGAGGCAGACGATAGTTCAACCTATATACGGGAGTCTCAGGTTGCTAAGATGAGTATTAAAGAGTATGAGAAGCGCCAAGAAGAAATTCTAAACGCGCAACGCTCTGGTAAATTTATTTATGATGTAACAAAAAGAGCTTGACACTCTTAACATCTTAGATAAAACTATAGTATATACACAATCTTTTAGTGTGTATGCTTTTCAATAAGCACTAGCCACGACAAAGAACTACCTCTAATTATAGGCCCAGCGCAAAGAGAAAGCGCATTCTCAAAAGCATAGCTGACTACCCTAATATGAAGAGCCTCTTTAGTGGATATGTAGTGTATAATCTCACGCCATATCTATAAGGAGAAATTATTATGGCTATTACTTCCGCATCAGGAGGTTTCGACGGTAGCTGGTCCCCAGTTATTTATTCGAAACAGGCACAGATTGCACTTCGCAAAGCTGCTGTCACAAACGCGATTACAAACAACTCTTACTTCGGTGAAATTGCCAACCAAGGCGATGTTGTTCGTATTCAAAAAGAACCAGATGTAACTGTTAACGCTCTGCAGCGTCACACAGCTATCTCTGTTGAGAAGTTGAACGATGAAGACTTCTCTCTCACAATCGACAAAGCAAATTACTTCGCGTTCAAAATGGACGACATCGAAGATCAATTCGCAAATGTGGATTACGTTAGCCTTGCTGCTGATCGTGCAGCATATAAAATGGCTGACGCTATGGACGCAGACGTATTGTCTTACTTGTCAGGTCACACATCAGCAGGTGTATTGATTACATCTACATCTGGTGACGCACAGCACGATACTGCTGGTAACCTCACAGGTGAATTTCTAACTGCGAACCACCTGACTATTGGTGATATTGGTCACATCACAACTGCTGACTCAGGCGGTACAGGTGACTCTATCCCATTAGCAGCACGTCTTCCAGGCGCAACATCTTTGTCAACTACAACAACGTCACCTTTGACGGTCATTGCACGTATGGCACGTGTTATGGACGTAGCAAACGTTGACTCACGTGGTCGTTGGCTTGTTGTTGATCCAGTCTTTATGGAAATCCTAAAAGACGAAGACAGCCGTGTACTTCAGGCTGACTGGGGTGGATCTGGCCTTATGAATGGCTTGGTATTGAACAACTTGCACGGTTTCCGTGTATATGTTTCAAACAACTTGCCTTCTGCAGGAACAGGCGCAGGTACTTCAGGTACATCTGGTCAGGACGACAACTATGGTGTTATCGTAGCTGGTCAGGACGATGCAGTCGCATCTGCGGAGCAAATCAACAAAGTTGAGAACTACCGTGATCCAGACTCATTCGCTGACATTGTACGTGGTATGCACCTATACGGTCGCAAGATCCTACGTCCAGAAGCACTCGTAACAGCACGTTACAACGCTGCTTAATTAGCATAAACTTTGGGGCTGGTCTATGCACTGGCCCCATTGTGCTTTAACAAGAGGATATACTCATGGCAATTACTACAGCAATGTGTAACAGCTTTAAACAGGAACTGCTGAAAGGTGAGCATGATTTAGACAACCACACATTGAAGGTTGCCTTGATTAAGGATACACCGTCAGGAACCTATGGTGCTGCTACAACAAACTATTCTGACGTTACAGGTAACTCAGATGAAGCTTCAGGTACTAACTACACTGCAGGAGGTCAAGCACTAGATAGCCCTACTGTTAGTCTTTCTGGTGGTGTGGCTTATGTTGACTTTGCAGACGAAGTATTTAGCAACTTAACTATTTCTGCTGATGGTGCTATTATTTATAACAGTAGTGCCAGCAATAAAGCTATAGCAGTCTTTGACTTTGGTAGCACAGTAACATCTACATCAGGTGATTTTACTATTGTGTTCCCAACTAACGACTCTTCTAGTGCAGTAATACGTATTAGCTAAACTAAGGTATATACAATGGCATTAATTATTAAAGATCGTGTCAAAGAGATCACGACTTCTACAGGTACAGGTGCTGTATCTTTAGAAGGAACCTCTGCGACATTTGACACATTTCAAAGTGTTATGTCAAATGGAGACACAACCTTTTATGCCATTGTGCATACCGCTTCTGCTACAGATGAATGGGAAGTTGGACTAGGCACGTGGAACACAGGTAATACCCTGACACGTACAACTGTCTATGCTGGATCAAGTGGTACTTCTGCTGTCAACTTCAGCAGTGGTAATAAAGATGTCTTTATGACATATCCTGCAGGTAAAGCTGCTGTCACAGGAGAAGATGTTACATTTGCAGATATTACTGTTACAGGAACAGTAGACGGGCGTGATGTAGCTACAGATGGTACCAAGCTAGATACGATAGAAACTAATGCAGATGTAACAGACACTACAAATGTTTCTGCTGCTGGGGCTTTGATGAAGTCTGGCGGCACTATGACAGGTAATCTTATCCTTAATGCTGATCCCACTACAGCACTAGGAGCCGCAACAAAAGAGTATGTAGATACGATTGCTGCAGCAGGTATTCATTACCACACACCAGTACGTGTTGAATCCCCCAGCGCACTTACTGCTACGTATAATAATGGTTCGTCTGGTGTAGGAGCTACACTTACAAACAGTGGCACACAAGCTGCACTAGTTATTGATGGTGTAACACTAGCTACCAGTGACCGTGTACTTGTGTATAACCAATCTAATGCAGCACACAATGGTATTTATACAGTAACCAACACAGGCTCTGCATCTACTAATTGGGTACTTACCCGTGCTACAGACGCAGACAGTTATGCTCCATCAGACCCAGATGCAATGGGTGAAGGTGACGCATACTTTGTTAAAGAAGGCGACACAGGCGCTGGCGAACTATATGTGATGAATACTAGTGGTACTATTACATTTGGTACTACTGCTATTAACTTTACAGTTATTGCTGAGACAGCCGTATATAGTGCAGGAAATAGTTTAACTCTTACTGGCACTACTTTTGACACAATACAAGATATACAAACATCAGCAAGTCCTACATTTGCTGGTGCTACTGTTAACGGTAACATCACAGTTACAGGCACTGTAGATGGACGTGATGTTGCTGCAGATGGTACTAAGCTAGATGGCATTGAAGCTAATGCTGACGTAACAGATACAGCCAACGTGACCGCCGCTGGCGCACTCATGGACAGTGAAGTCGCAAACCTTGCACAAGTAAAAGCTTTTGACAGTGCTGATTATGCTACGGCTGCACAAGGCACTACAGCAGATAATGCTTTACCTAAAGCTGGTGGCACTATGACAGGCAACATTGTCATGTCTAGTACAGAAACTGTGGATGGTAGGGATCTATCTGTAGACGGAGCTAAACTAGATGGCATAGAATCTGGTGCTACTGCTGACCAGACTGCATCAGAGATACTTACAGCTATTAAGACAGTAGACGGTTCTGCATCTGGTCTTGACGCAGACTTACTAGATGGACAACAGGGTAGCTACTATCTTAACACAAGCACATCATTCAGTGGTGACGTAAGTGGTACTTATAACGCCATAGTCGTAGCAAATGATAGTCATACCCATGATACCAGATACTTGCAGCTTACTGGGGGTACATTTGCGGATAATGCTGTTATTAAATTTGGTTCTGATGAAGACCTAAGAATTTACCATAGTGGTTCGTTTGGTTTAATAGATAACAGTAGTTCTTCTAATACCCCTCTTATAATTGGAAATAATGGCAATGATCAACAAATAAGAATAAGAACTAAAAAGACAGGCGAAGCTACAACAACCAATATTTTTATTGCAGATGGAGCAACTGGCGAAGCGCAGCTTTTGCATTTAGGTGATGAAAAGCTCGCAACCAAAAGTACAGGTATTGATGTAACAGGCATAGTCACAGATGACGGTGCTACCCATGATGGTGATGTTACGTTTACGGGCGCGTCTTATAATGCCCTCTGGGATAAATCAGACAATGCCCTTGAATTTGCAGATAATGCTAAAGCTGTATTTGGAACTGACAGTGACTTTGAGCTTTATCACAATGGTTCACATTTATTTTTATATAATAATACTGGTAGTAATTATTTCAGGTCTAATAGATACGCCTTTTCAAATACAAGTGGGACACTTATGGCCAACATGTATTCTGGGGGTCAAGTAGAGTTATATCATTCAGGATCAGAAAAGTTTAGAACTACGTCATCAGGAATTGATGTAACTGGCAATATTGCTGTCTCAGGCACTGTTGATGGTCGTGATGTTGCAACAGATGGGACAAAGCTGGATGGGATCGAAGATAGTGCGGATGTAACCGATGCGACAAACGTAGCGGCGGCAGGTGCGGCTATGACCACGGGGGCGACATTTACAGGTGCTGTTGGTGTTGATGCAAACTTTGATGTTAAAAATAACAGATTTACGGTAGACTCCTCAACAGGTAATACCTTTGTTCTTGGTTCTTTGACTGCTTCAGGCACAATATACGCAAACAACGGGGCTACTTTCGGCGACAACGACAAAGCCATCTTCGGCGCTGGGTCTGACCTACAGATTTACCACAACGCAAACAACAGTTACGTTCAAGATGTTGGCACTGGCAAATTACACATCACAAGTGATGGCACAGGTGTAAGCATCGACAAAGGCACATCAGAATTAATGGCTACGTTTGATACAGATGGCGCAGTTACGCTTTACTACGACAGCGCAGCCAAACTCGCCACCACCAGCACAGGCATTGACGTAACGGGCAACATTACAGTCTCAGGTACCGTTGATGGTAGAGATGTTGCAACAGATGGGACTAAATTAGATGGTATTGAAGCAGGTGCAACTGCTGATCAGACTGCTAGTGAAATCCTTACTGCTATCAAAACTGTAGATGGCTCTGGTTCAGGCCTAGACGCTGACCTGTTGGATGGTAACCACGCAAGCGCATTCTTGACAGGAAACCAAACAATTACTTTGTCAGGTGATCTATCTGGATCTGGCACAACATCCATCGATGCGCAGCTTGCTTCTAACGTTGTCGGTGCTGCTGAATTAAACGTAACGGGTAATGGTACAACATCGCAGTTTTTACGCTCTGACGGTGATGGTACATTTACTTGGGCAACGCCTGAAGGATCCATTCCCTCTGGTACTGTTATGCTATTTGCACAGACTGCGGCCCCGACAGGCTGGACAAAATCCACGGCACACGACAACAAGGCATTGCGCGTTGTTTCAGGTACCACTAGCTCTGGCGGTTCCGTAGATTTTACAACTGCATTTGCATCTCAGGCAATTAATGGATCTATTGGAAATACTACAGCGGGTGGATCAATTGGAAATACCACTGCGGGTGGGTCTGTTGGATCTACAACCCTGACAACATCAACAATCCCAAGCCACAGGCATACTCGCATACAGGCAGGGGGAGTGCTAGAGGTAGGGGAAAACACTCCCTTTAATACAGCGTATTGCCGCTCTATACATTATCGCGGCGGTAATGACTTTACAGCCTCGCCTTTTATGACCAACTATACGGGTAGCAGTGGCTCTCACAACCACAGCTTTTCAGGTACAGCCCACAACCACAGCTTTTCAGGTACAGCCCACAATCACAGCTTTTCAGGTACAGCCGTAGATCTAGCCGTACAGTATGTTGATGTTATTATTGCGACGAAAAATTAGATATGAAGATTGAGCCTAAAAACGGTTGCCCATTAAATAGTTTTGAGCCATGCAAGCAATTAGATTGCGCTTGGTTTGTACAAATTCGCGGCATGAACCCAAACACAGGGAAAGAGATAGATGAGTGGGGATGCTCTATGGCATGGCAACCTATTTTAATGATTGAAAACTCTCAGCAACAGCGCCAAACAGCGGCGGCTGTAGAAAGTTTTCGCAATGAAATGGTTGTATCAAATCAAAATACTCTTAAGTTATTTTATAACAGCTCACTAAAGGAGATTGAGAAATGAGACTTACAGTGGTTCCAATTGATGGAACGGTAGTCAAAAATGGGGTGAGTTATTCAGATCTTGACTTATCTGGCGCTAATATTCCTTCTAATATTCATGCGTTGCAATGGCAGGGGCAGAGTGGTTGGATTGAGCTAACAGATATGGCGAACATCCCATTGACAGAGTTGCCTGAATGGGCAGAGGCAGCTTCAGCTATATGGGACAATGCTGAAGCCATAGCTAACGCCCCGCCGCCTGATCCCACGCCGGAGGAGCTTACTGCTATTCGTATATTGGAACTAAAGGATCTGCTCCGCGAAACTGATTATGTCGTTCTTTCTGATTATGACAGAGATAAGCCTGATGTTATTTCTCAACGCGCTGCGTGGCGTGAGGAGATTAGAACGCTTGAGGCTGAGTAATTAAGGTTTTAAGAGAATAACTAAATGCTAGGCTTTAGTAGTTTTTCACAGGCTTCTTTTTCCTCTTTAGGGGTTACCTCTTTAGGGGCGCTTGCTTTCTTGGCTACTACAGCGTCTAGCTTTTCAATTGCTGCTATTACCTCTAACGGTCAGGCAGGTCCAGTACTCCCTTCTGCCTCTGCTACTTTTACAGCAAATGCATTTGGTGATGTAGATGCACAAGCTACAACAGAACTAATAAATGCTTTAGCTTCATTTAATATAGCTACACTGGCTGATATAGATGCACAAGCTAATACTACTCTACCAGCAGCTACTGCTACTTTTACTGCAGCAGCATTTGGTGACGTAGATGCACAAGCAAGTATAACTTTTTCGGGTGCAACCTCTACTTTTGCTGCATCAGCACTTGACTTTGATGCACAGGCAAGTATAACTACTTCTAATGTAATATCTTCTTTTAGTATTAATGACTTTACTTCTGTAACAGGTTTAGCTAATATTACACCAAGTGGTGCTACAGCTACCTTTGCATTAGACATAGACTTTGACGCTAAAGCAAACACAAGCATAGGCGGCTCTGTTACAGCTACACTTACTGCCTCAGATGTTGAGGGTGATGGACAAGCAAGCGGATTCTTAACTACTACTGCAGCATTCCTCTCAATCTACATTACAGACTTTGCAGATGAGGACGCACAAGCTAGAGCGTTTATGCCAGTGGCAGCGTCTAGCATTACAGCAAGTGCTTTTGGTGACATAGATGCTAAAGCTAATACAACTAGTCAATCTGTAACAGCAGCACTAGAAGCATCAGCATTTGATGATGTAGACGCTAAAGCTAACATAACGCCCAGCGCAGCAACAGCTACGATAGTGAGCACAGATGTTGAAGGTGATGGTCAAGCAACTATTATACCCTCTTCTCTCTTACTAACACAGGCTGTTAACTTAGATGATCCTACTGCTGTAAGATTTGACTTTACTCCATTTATAGATACATATGATAGAAATAGAATTATTTATGTAGTATCCTATGGAGGTAGTGATACAGCACACATTAGAGAAGAGAACAGAACAGTTTACATAGAAAAAGATACACAAAATAAAACTGTGTATATTGCAGCATAAGGACTAAAGATGTCTTATAAGTGGCCTAATAAAGATCCCGACGAGAGTAACGTTGATTACAGCGTAGATTGGTCACGTTTCTTAGGTAGTGATACTATTTCTTCTGCCTCTTGGTATATATACGATGCGGATGGAAATAAAGGTAGTGCTTTATCTGACTCTGATGTGGTTAATGGATTACAGTTTGTTACAGGTACCGTTAATACAGCAAACACTGTAGCCACTATACGACTATCTTTAGGTACAAATAATGTAAGATATAGAATTGTTTGCAGAATAAATACATCAGATAATGGATACTTTGAGCGCTCTATTTATTTGCGCGTTAAGGAAAAATAAAAATGGCGTATGATTATTTAGGCTTAGTTAATGATGTTAACCGTAGGTTAAATGAAGTAGAATTAACTTCTGGTAACTTTTCTACTACTACAGGTTATTATAGCTTTGCTAAGGATGCAGTCAATGCTGCTATACGACACATCCAGCACGAAGAGTTTGAATGGCCTTGGAACCACGTAGAAGAGATTGAGGCTCTTGTACCTGGAACTGTTAGATACGGTTTTCCTTATGATGCTAAAACAATTAATATGAATACGTTTAGAATTAAACGTGATAACTCTCTTAATGTTACTACTAAAAAGTTAAAGATCTTATCTTACGAAGAATATCTGGACAAGTATGCTGACTTAGAGTATGATACAAATACAAGTAACAGAAGCGTACCTACACATGTAGCACGTACACCAAGCCGTGAGTTTATGCTTTATCCTAATCCAGACAAAGCTTATGAATTAATATATGAATACTATACTACAGGCTTTGACTTAGAAAATGCTACAGATGTACCTAATCTACCAGAGCAATATAAGTATGTAATTGTTGATGGCGCTATGTATTATGTATATCAATTTCGTGGTGACTTACAAGCAGCACAACTATCCTTAAGTAAATTTGAGGATGGCATTAAATATCTACGTAGTATTCACATTAATCGCACTGATTATCTAAGAGATACAAGAGTACATTACTAATGGCTACACAGTGGCAAACATTTCCTATTGAGTTTAGAGGTGGGTTGATCTCTAACCTATCACCGTTGCAACACGGTACTAATGCTGTGGGTTCTGCTACTATTCTACAGAACTTTGAGCCAAACAAAGAAGGTGGCTACTCTAAGATCAAAGGTTACGAAAAGTTTAGTACCACTACTGTTCCGGGTAGTGGTCCTATACTAGCACTTAAAGTAATTTCTTCAGGCCGTATCATTGTTGCCCGTAAGAACGCAAGTAATTATACTCAGTACTATTACGGTACAGGTACCACGTGGACTAGCATGGCTACTAGCGCAGGTACTAACGGCGGTAAAGCACGACACGTAGAGTTTAACTTAGACGGGGATGACAAAGTAATATTTGTAGATGGTACGAACTACCCTGCCATCTATAATACATCTGGTAACACTACTACTTTTATGACATCTGCTAATAGTACAGATGTAAGTGGCGCAGAGCATGTAGCTATATTTAAGAATACAGCGTTCTACAGTAAAGGCAACAGTATATTTTTTACTGCCCCTTTTACAGTGGACGATTTCGATGTAGCAAATGGTGCAGGTAGTATTAACTTAGGTGCAGATGTTACAGGGTTAGCAGTCTTTCGTGATCAACTTATTATATTTACAACCAATAGTATTAAACGTCTGACAGGTAGTACCTCTGCTGACTTTCAAGTAGCCCCAATTACAGATCGCATAGGCTGTATTAATGGCGACACTATTCAAGAAGTTGGTGGTGATATTATTTATTTAGCTCCTGATGGTTTGCGCCTCTTGAGTGCCACAGATCGTATTGGTGACTTTGCTCTAGATGTTGCATCTGATAAAATACAGAAGGATGTTATAGACTTCCTTAACACTGCATCAATCTTTTCCTCTGTAATACTAAGAGAGAAAGCACAGTACCGTATATTTGCATATGTAGCATCTGAACTTACATACGTTGCCAAGGGCTTAATTGCTACAAAGTTTATTTCTCAAGGTGCTTCAGGTTTATCTTGGGCTACAACTAAAGGAATTAAAGCTTACGTAGCAGACAGTCGCTACGCTAATGATCAAGAGACTGTAGCCTTTGCTAATGAAGATGGTTACATTTATATTTTAAACACAGGTAATACTTTCGATACGGACATCATAGAAGCAATTTACGAATCTCCATATATGCCTATAGCAGATCCACAGATGCGTAAGACATTTTATAAAATGACTTTGTATGCTGAGCCTACAGGTAGTATGAGCTTAGATGTTAATTTAAAATATGACTTTGCATCTCCAAGCAATACAAAAAAAGTTCAACCTTCTACTTTTAGTATTGTATCTAGCGGCAATACTACATTTGTATACGGTGCATCTAATGCAATATTTAATACTGCTACATATGGCGGTGAGCTAGATGAAGACTTCTCAGCAAATGTAATAGGTTCAGGTAAGACAGTAGCATTACGAATTGAAGATAGTTCAACAAATCCAACCTTCACGCTCGACACAGCGATATTAGAATTTAGACAAAACGATAGGCAGTAGTTATGGCAGGTTACACACGTCAAGATACAGCAAACAACATTGCTAACGGTAACGTTATTGATGCAGACGACTTTGATGCGGAATACAATGCCGTAGAATCTGCCTTTAACGCATCCTCTGGTCATAGACATGACGGTACAGCAGGTGAAGGTGCACCTATTACAAAGGTAGGCCCAAGCCAAGACTTGATTGTATCGGCAACAAATGTCAATCCTAAGACAACCAACACGCTAGACCTTGGTGTTTCAGCAGGTGTTAAGTTTAAGGATGGATACTTTCAAGGTACACTTGTAGGCGAGACAGCAGTTAAGGCTGGCACCAACAGGTATATGACACTAACAGATAATGAACTTGATGTATCTACAGGTAATCTTACTGTTGATGTAGAGGGTGATATTACTCTTGATGCCAACGGCGGTGATATTCTTCTTAAGGATGACGGTATTACTTTTGGTGGTATATCAAATTCATCAGGGGAAACAGTAATTAAATCAGGCTCTACCCCTACCACTGCTATTACACTTTCGGGCGCAAATGCTACGCTTGCAGGTAATACTATTGTATCAGGTACGTTAGACGTAACAGGGGTTGTTAACTTTAACAATACTACAGCAAGCACATCTAATACTACAGGTGCTGTTATTGTTGATGGCGGTATGGGTGTTGCTGATGACGTAAACATTGGTGGAGATGTAGACATAGATGGTGACCTTACCGTATCAGGTGTAGGTAAGAACATCACAGGTAACTTGATTGGTGATGTGAAGAGTACAAACGGTACTAGTGTGCTTGATAGTGGTACTAATGGAACAGATGCAAGCTTTACAGGGTCAGTAACAGGTAACGCATCTACAGCTAGTGCATGGCAGACAGGTCGAACTTTTGCGTTAACAGGAGATGTCGCTGGTTCTGTAACAGGTGTAGACGGTTCTGGTAATGTATCAATATCAACTACAATACAGGCAAACTCTGTTGCGCTGGGTACAGATACAACAGGTAATTACGTAAGTAGCTTGGTTGCTGGTACAGGCGTTACTCTTACTAATAACTCAGGAGAAAGCGCTACACCTACTATTGCCATTGGTCAGGCTGTGGCTACAAACTCAAACGTAACCTTTAACAACATTACTGCTTCTGGTAATCTTACAGTAAATGGCACGACTACTACAGTTAATACTACCAACACCACTGTATCAGATAGCCTTATTGAGCTAGGTAATGGCACATCAGGTACACCTGTTAATGATGCTGGTATTGTTATTGAACGTGGTGACAGTAATAATGCCTTTATTGGTTGGGATGAAAGCGCAGACAAGTTTAAAGTAGGTACAGGTACATTTACGGGTGCATCTACAGGTGATCTTACTATTACTACAGGAACACTTGTAGCTAACATTGAAGGTAATGTCACAGGTGATTTAACAGGTAATGCTGATACAGCTACAGCTTTAGCAACTGCACGTACTATTTCTTTAACTGGTGATGTATCAGGATCAACTTTTTTTGATGGAAGTGGAAATGTAAGTATTACTGCCACAGTAGCAGACGACAGTCACAACCACGTTATATCTAACATTGACGGTTTGCAAACTGAGATTGATACAAAAGCAGAATTAGCTGGATCTGCAAGTCAGGCATTTTCTGCTTCTACTTTAAATGCTACAACAATAGACTTAGGTGATTGGACTATTACACAATCAGGTACAGATTTAAAGTTTGCTTATCAGGGTGTAGATAGACTTAAATTAAGTAGTGCAGGTGCACTTACAGTAGAAGACGATGTAACAGCGTTTGGTAATGCGTAATGACAGTCACTTCTTTAGATACACTCAATAAACCAAGTGGGGCAATATCTTTAAGTGACCTTAGAACTTACTATGGTCAGTCAGGTGCAGTAAGCCTTAATGGTACTTTTAATGGGGGAGCTAATGCTGTTCCTGACAGCTTACCTGCATCAGGAGTTTCAACATCTATATCCTCTTATAGAACAGCAAACAGAATATTAAAAAAGAAAGGCACTACCCAAACTATTACAAGTGGCACATCATGGACACCAGCACAATCTGGTTGTGTTCAATATCATGTGTATGTGCTGGGCGGTGGAGGCTCTGGTGGCGGGTGTTCTACAGATAGTGGTCGTGAAAAAGTATCATCAGGTGGTGGTGCAGGGGGAGTAGCTTTTCGTAGGTATAATGTACAAAATGATGGGATTACATCTGCCTCTATTTCTATTGGTGCAGGGGCCACAGGTATATCCTATCCTGCAAGCTCTGGCTATGTCATTACAGGACGTAACGGTGGTACGACTACATTCAACCCTAACGGCACTGGCACAACAATTTCTGCAACGGGTGGTACTAGAGGATTTCCTAGTCAATTAGGTACGTCAGCAGGTGAGGCTGCAAGTAGTCCTTTAACAGCAGGTTGGGGGTATTGCTCTCAGTCTTATGGTGGCACGGGATCAGGTGGAGAAAGTAATTATACAGGCGGTTATGGTCCTGGTTTTAATATAAGTGGAGATGCTTCTGCAGCTAGTGGAGGTGGTTCTCCAAACTTAGGCTCTGGCGGTGCAAATGGATACACAGTAAGCCAAGCAGGTTATGCGGCAACTAGCACAACAGCGGCACCCACAAAGCCTAGTGAATGGGGGTCAGACGTGACTGCGACATTCCAAGGGGGTGCAGGAGTACAGCATTCTAGTGGAGCAGCGGGAGCTTCAGACGCTGGTAATAATTATGGTGCTGGATCAGGCGGGTCTTCAAGTGAAAGTGGTGCAGGTTCTACAGCAAACGGGTCGCAAGGCGCAATCTTTGTAACATACTATGAGATAAATACATAATGGATATGGATACTATTTGGAATGTGGGTCTTACCGCCGCCTTAGCTGTAGCTGGTTTTCTAGCTAGGGGTCTATTTATGGAAGTGCAGCGATTACAATTACTACTTAATAAGACCCGTGAAGAAGTAGCTAAAGAGTATGTTACTAAAACAGAAGTATCATCAAACATTAATAGAATATTAGACAAGATTGATGCATTAGATGCTAAGTTAGATCAAGTCCTTATGGATGGTAGGAAATAATTATGGCTAAAAAATTCGCAGGATTCAAAACAGAGACTCTACAAAATAAGATCCTCCCAGCGCTGGGTTATAGTGGTCCTATGAACCAGAAGTCTATTAATGCTTTCCTAGCATCTAACCCTGCTGCTGCAGCTAAGATGGGTAAGTATACACTAGCAGCTAGACGTGCCATTGAAGGGCAACAAGTAAAGATGGCTGAAGGTGGTATGACACCTTATGATAACAATATGATGATGCAAAGAAGAGGCTATACTTCTGCTCCTATGCAAGGACAGTTTATAAGTCCATCGTTTGATCCTGTAGAAAAATTACCTCTATCTGATGCTGCAATCAAAGGAGAGTTTAATTTAGCGTACCCAGCGCCTCAGCCTGTACAGCTACCAGAAGGTTTATTGCCCGTAGAGCCAAGACCCGGAGGTTCTTTACTACAACCTAGACCTCAGCCTAGACCTACATCTGGTGGAGTACCGCCTCATAGTCATACAATAAGTATGGCACAAGGCGGTGCCGTTAGAGGTTTTCAGGAAGGTGGAGATGCAGGAGAGGACGAAGAAGAAAATACAACACCACCACCCGACAGTCCTGCAAATGTAATGACTAAGGCTATTACATCTGATCCTACAAAGCTTGTAACTACAGCAGGAGTAGTATCTGATACTGGTGAAGGCACTACTATTGCAGAGGGTACAGGTCAAGCAGGGGTTGCTGATACAGCTACTACAACTACTGCAGAAGAAGCGCCTAGTGCTGTGGCTGCTGAAAAGCCTGAAGCGGCAACGGTTTCAGCTAAAACTGTATCGACAGAAGTTCAGGACACGCTTAGTAAAGTTGAGGCTGCTACTGGTAAAATAGGTCCAGATGCTCTAGCAGAGGCGGCTACTATGTCGCCAGATAAATTAGCTTCTCTTGGTCTTACTGCAGCACAGATTACACAGGCACAGACAGTCAAAGCACCTGCCCCACGTAAGATAGAGAAGGGCGAGATGATTGAAGGCGCTACCGTTGATATGGAGCGCGTCAAGAAAGAGGTAAACTTTGAGGCTGCTACAGGTGCACCATCTACAGATGCAACTGTACAAGGACAGCTTACAGGGTTGATGGAAGCCTTTGAGGGTGGCGCTACACCTGCTTGGGCTGCTGGTGCTATGCGTGGTGCTGCCGCTATGATGGCTGCACGTGGTTTGTCTGCTTCATCTATGGCTGGACAAGCGGCTATCCAAGCTGCAATGGAGTCTGCGCTTCCTATTGCTCAAGCAGATGCTTCTACCTTTGCACGATTTGAACAGCAGAACTTAAGCAACCGTCAACAGTCTGCTATGTTTGCTGCAGAGAAACGTGCTGAGTTTCTTGGCATGGAGTTCACTCAAGAGTTCCAAACACGGGTAGCTAATGCTGCTAAGATCAGCGACATTGCTAACATGAACTTTAATGCTGAGCAAACTATTGCACTAGAGAATGCTAGACTTGCTCAGTCTGTAGACTTGGCTAACTTAGATGCACGTAATGCTAAGGTTCTGGCTGATGCTGCAGCTATGAGCCAAGTAGATATTACTAACCTGAACAACAGACAACAAGCTGCAGTAGAGAATGCCAAGTCTTTCTTGAAGATGGATATGGCTAACTTAGAAAATGAACAGCAAATGTCTGTGATTAAAGCACAAGAAATTGCACGTGCTTTGTTAAGTGATCAGGCTGCAGAGAATGCGGCCCGTCAGTTTAACGCCACATCAGAGAATCAAGTCAATCAATTCTTTGCCTCACTAGCTACACAGGTTTCCCAGTTTAATACTGAGCAAGCTAATGCGATGTCTAGGTTTAATGCAGGAGAGGCAAACGCTATAGCACAATTTAATATACAGCAACAGAATGCACGTGATCAATTTAATGCAACTAACCATCTTGTTGTAGCACAAGCAAATGCAGCGTGGGCGCAAGCTGTTACAACCGCAGCTAATGCAGAACAAAACCAAGCTAATAGAGATGCAGCTTTAGTTGCTAACAATCTAACTATGACAGCCTATAACAACATTGTTCAAAGAGATCGTGATGTATTGGCTTGGGCGTGGCAGTCTGGAGAAAATGCTGCAGAGCGTGATGCTAATATTCTTATAGAAAAGATAAGAGATGAATCAGCTAGATATGCTGCTGATATTAAAGCGGCTGCTGACAGAGGTTCTGCAGGTTCTGCCGCCCTTGGATCTTTCTTAGGTCAGCTTGCAATTAACGCAGCAAACCTTGTATTTGGAAAGGCATAATATGAGCTATAATGTAAATGCAATGAATGCTTACCAGCAGTACGGTTCTTCTATGGCTGCAGGTGGTGGCGGCACTAACATGAGTGGCAGTAGAGCTAAGCAGGGTTTAGGTACTAAGCCTAGTGATGCATACAAACAATACGCTGAAACCATGACTGCAGGTGGTGGTGGTCAAACTATGGCTGGCACAGGCACTAGTGCATATCAAAAAGCTCAACAAATGGCAGGTGGTGATGGGGGTGAAAAACCTAACAGCCCAGCGCAACTATATAAAAACAGTGCCAATGCATTTACAAACTCTGGTGTTAATTTAAAGGATCAGACTTGGACACCCTCTGGAGATCCTCGTTTGCTGTACAACGAAAATAGATTTAAGCCAGAAGAAATAGTTACAGATGTAAAAGATTATCTTCGTGGTACCGCCATACAAGATGCTCTTCTAGAAGCACAGGGTTTTGAGGCACCTCGTTCAGCCCTTTACACTGGAGAAAATCGTCCTTTAACAGAGCAAGAACTACAGCAATACAAGCCTTTGTTTGATCTAATGGATGATAGCATAGAGGTAGAAGAGCTAAGTAGAATGGACAGGGAAGACCAAGAGGCTCTTCTAGAATCTATTGGCGTTGGCAACTTAGGTCGTATGCCACGGGATACAGCTTTCCTTGGTGGTGACTTTGATGTTGCTACTACAAGCCAAGAGTTTATAAGGGATGCTCTTAAGGCTAAACGGATAGCAGAATTAAAAAACATGTCTAAAGCTTTTCCTAATGATGCTTCTATACAGAAAGATATACAGGATCTGCTAAATAAAATTCAAGGTGAAGAAGATGAAACGGCTCCTGTTGTTAGCCCTACTGATATTGACACCGACGATGCTGATGGAGGTGCAGCCCCTTCAGATGGGAAAGGCTTGATGACTAAACCATTAACAGCAGAGCAGCGTAATGCTGTGTCTAGTATGCAGGTTGTTACAACTGATTATACTCTTAGTAGTGATGAACTAATAGAACAAGCAAAAGAATTATTTCCTAATAACCCTATTGCTGCAGCCGCATTTATAGCGACCGTAAATGCAGAAGCTGCTGGTGGTAAGGATATGACAGAGAATGGCTATTCCAAAAGTCAAGCAATCAAAAAGTTTGTAAATCCTTATAAAAATAAAGACGGTAAATTAGGTCCAAAAATGACAGCACGTAAGAAAGCTATTCAAGATTCTAAATCTAGTGACGAGATTTTTGAGATAGTTTATGGTAGTGGTTATACTGGAAACTCAAATTTAGGAAATACAGAGCCTGGTGATGGACTTCGTTATATAGGCAGAGGTCCAATACAACTCACAGGTAAACATAATTATGAAAAATATGGTAAACTCGCAGGGTATGACATTGTTAGTAATCCAGAATTAATGTCTAGTAATCAACAAGTTTCCCTTGCTGTAACCAAAGCATATCTAGAAGACAAGGGCTTGGAAGATGTAAAGACAGCAAGAGACTTATATGCTGTTATAGGACATTCAGGTGGAATGGGCGAGGCTAATAAGCGCTGGAGAAATGCTAAAAAATTACACAAAAAATTATTTGGCTTTGATTTAGGAACTGGCAGTTCTCTTCGCCCAAGGTCACGCCCAGATACTATTATGGCAAGTAACTAAATGATGGGACTTCCCCTAGAACTTATAACCATGCTGTTCTCTACCCTACTGGGTGGCTTCATGTCTATCTGGGGGCAGAGCATGAAGAACAAGCAAGAGCAAAATAAGATGATGCTCGCTAATGCTAGGTTCTCTGCAGAGCAAGTTAATACAGCTAGGGATGCAGGTAAGACAGACAAACACTTTGCTTGGACTAGACGCATCATAGCTTTATCTGCAGTGTTCAGCATTATTGTCTTGCCAAAGCTAGTCGCAGTGTGGTATCCTGAAGTAGGTGTTTACGTAGGTTACACTGAGGCGACAGGCGGTTTGTGGAACTGGCTGTTTGGCCCTGAAGATTCAATTAAATGGAAATACGCACAAGGGTTTGTGATAACGCCATTAGATACACATATAGTTTCAGCTATAGTAGGTTTATATTTTGGTGCAGGATTTACAAAGTAGGATAATAACATGTCAATAGCAGGACCATTTGATAGACCCATCCCCGGTCAATCCCTAACAACAGAACCACGTAATAACCCGTGGGAACAACCAGCAGAGATGTCTGATGTAAATGACATAGCTAAGTTCTATATTGAGAAACTGGCTAATCCAGATGTGTTAGATGACTTAGCTGCTATGGCACAGGCAGGTGTACCCATCACACCTATAGTTGAGGGTACCTACTTACAAGGTGTTATGCGTGGGCTTCACACATTGGATGCTGCTTTGGTTGTAGCGCCTGTCATGCACATGTTCCTTAAGATGAGCTTTAAAGAGATGGGCATTGATGCTAAGGATAGTACTGACGATCCACAAGCACGTGCATCACAGGCAGAGATGAACCGCTTCATGATGCTTGCCACTAAATATCTAGAAGATGAAGACCTTGATATGGGAGATCCAGGTGCGGAGTTACTAAGTGATATAGTAGAGGATCAAGGCGCTGAGGAAGAGATGACATCAGAAGAAGAGAAGCCAATGGGCTTGATGGCGAAAGGTTAAGCAGATGCCAGCATTTTTTAAAGACTTTGACAGAGATGCTTTTTTAGGAGCCTTTTTACAGACAGCCGCGACTGGCATACAGGAGAGCCGCGAAAAAGCAGAGGCATACAAAGAGCAAGAAGAAGCTGCCTATGAGCGCAACATAGCCTTAATACAACAGCGAGATCTAAGAGCTAAGACTGCTGCATCTCTAGGCAAGCAAGCATTAGATTTGTTACCTGAAGGCGCTAATGCTAAAGCTATGGTGAAGACTGCTATGGCCTCTGGTGTTCAGGGCGTAGGTGAGCTTGTTGAAAAGCTTAAACAGCTACATGAAAGAGAAGGTCTAAAAGCAGGTGAGCGTCTATCTATATTTGATGTAGAGGCTGCAATTAGTATGCCTCACATATCTTCAATTGACCCTAGTATGCTTGACATGTCATTAGAAGAGTTTGCACGTAGAACCTATGGCGCTCAAGCAACTGCTGCACCTGTTGAGGATAAGACGGGCGTACTAGGAAAACTGTTTGGTGTAGGAGCTAAGACTAGAGCTAAGGAAGAGCTAAGAAAAACACCAGGATTTGCTGGTATGTCTATCGCTGACGTTAATGCTGCTGCAAGACAGACAGAGTTTAACCAGCTTATACCTAATGCTGTTATGACTATCACAGACACAGATATATTTGGTAAGAAAGACGCTGTAAAGTTTGCTAATGAAGTAAGAACAGAGTATACTAAGGCTTACAATAGTGATGCAGCAGAGGCTCTAGCTGAAAAAGCGAAAAACCGTTTATATGATCAATATACAGAACAAAACAAATTGGACGGCGGTAATAGGGAGGCTTCTGCTGAAGAAACATCTACTGTAATGGAGCTTGCAAGAAAAACATATGCACGGTCTATAGTATCTGATATAATAACTAATGAATATGCATACAACTACCCCAGTGAACGCGATGGGTTCTTTACAAACGAACTTGCTGTTAAAATTATAGAAGATACTATGGGCGCAGAGTGGCATAACGAATTACGTGATACGTATGGATTACCTGCCCAAGACTTTGAATCTACTCTTGTTCCAGAAGAAGAAGGCAAAGAACAAGTGGAAGCAGCAGAGCTACCACCCCTACCACCAACATCAACAAGTACAACAACAAGTACAACAACAGGAATAGTAACCCCTAAAGAAGAGACACCTCCTCAAGAGGCTGATAAGAAGTATCCTACAACCAAATCTCGTTACTTAGAAGTAATTGGTCAATTTACCCAACAAGAATGGGATGCTCTGTCTAGAACTCAAAAGTCTAAATATTTAGGGTTTAGGTATTCGCCACTGGATGTATTGAGTTGGAGTATAAGGGCATCAGATTATAAAGGTTATGTTAAACC
>Ga0208898_1000415_pt1 | contig 33163 bp, 31 predicted proteins | sample VirMetDEL_Mar_4_FD_184513 | JGI IMG/M metagenome (GOLD analysis project Ga0208898, IMG submission 184513) | Aqueous microbial communities from the Delaware River and Bay under freshwater to marine salinity gradient to study organic matter... | ecosystem: Environmental > Aquatic > Marine >... | reverse complement strand
GAGCAGAACTAATGCCTTTATGGTCAAATGAACTAACCGCAGAGCAGCGCCTGTCCAAGGCTCTCATTGCAATCATGGAAAGGGCACCCGCCATCGGCGGGGTTGCTATGGTGGGTAAACGTGTAGTCGACGAGGATACACCCACCGCCTGCACTGATGGCCGTGACGAGTGGTATGGTCGGGCGTTTGTTGCGAAACAGAGTGACCCGCAGCTACGCTACTTGGTCATACACGAGGTCTTCCACAAGATGTATCGACACCCGATAACGTGGCGTGACCTGTCCAAGAAGTGTCCGCAGATTGCGAACGAAGCGTGTGACTATCATATCAATCTAAAGATCACAGATGAGTTTGGTAGTGACGGGTTCGCTATCATGCCTGATGGTGGGCTGTATGACGTGCGGTTCCGTGGCATGAATGTGAAGCAGATCTTTGATATCCTATGGCAGGAGAACGGTGACCAGCCGCGTTCGAAGCAAGGTGACGGTGGTGAAGGTGGCGATGGTGACATTGATTGGGAAAAAGCTAAGGAGCTAACCAAAGCCGAGGAAGCCGAGCTTGATCGTGAGATCGACGAAGCTATCCGCCAAGGTGACATCGTTGCGGGTAAGATGAAGGGTAACAAGAAGCTAAACGTGGATGATCTACTCAAGCCGAAAGTGAACTGGCGCGATCCTTTGCGTGAGTTCTGTGTGGATACATGCAGAGGTGCGAGCTACTCATCATACCGCAGGCCCAATCGCCGTTACCTGCAGCAGGGTGTGTACATGCCAAGCGGTGTAACTGACATGGTGGGGGAACTGGTATTTGCTGCTGACACGTCCAGTTCGATTTTCGGTCGCCCGTTAGCAATGGTGCTAGCCGAGATGCAGAGTATTTGCACCATGGTCAATCCGTCACGTGTCCGCATACTGTATTGGGACACAGAGGTGTGTAAGGAAGAGATCTACATGCCTGAAGACTATGACCAGCTTAGTAAGTCTACTAAACCAAAGGGTGGCGGCGGCACTGACGTGCGCTGTGTACCTGCATACCTGCGTGCCAACAACATCAACGCGCAGGCTGTCATTGTCCTGACTGACGGTGACTTGTGGGGTGGCTGGGGCGAGTGGACGTGGCCGCTGCTGTGGTGCATACTCGACAACCCAAGCAAGATGCCGCCCGTTGGTAAGGTCATACACACTAACACAGGAGACATGTGATGGCTGAGAATATGTTTGTAGATAACCCCTTCGTCGCGTGCCCCGAGTGTGGCGGCGAAGGTCAAGTCACCGCAGAGCGAGCAGTATGTATGAGCAACGACAACCCCTACGGATATCTGGAGGAGTACAAGCGCGAGTGCGATAACTGCCACGGACTTGGGGAGATAGAGCGTGACTGGAGTGAGTGACTTTATGCCCACACGTGTGGAGGAACTACTGGACGTACTAGGTGTGCGTCCCGATCCCAACGTTACCACTGCTGTCGATGCGGATGAGCCGAAAGTGGAGCGAGACTTCACCTTCAAACAGGTACAACTGGACGAGAACGGAGAACCGCCATGGTAGAATACTTTACGATACTCATGCTGACATACAGCATCAGTGGGGAGACCTTGCAATCAAGCACGGTCTTTCCGAGCGCAGAAGCGTGCGGCGATGCACTGCCTGCGTATTACGAACCCGTCTATGCGTTTGATAAAAATGCAATCGGGCAATGCAAGAAGACGGACGCAATGTCCGTAATAATTAAACCGAAACCAAAACCAGACATGGAGAAGAACTAATGGGCTATAACAAAAAACTTGTTTCCGACATTAACGAAGAGATCAAATCAGGCATGAACGCATCCACCCAGCCTGATGAGCTAGTAGCGTTCGGTATAGCGGTGCAGCGTGCCATACGCGGTGTGAAACTGAAGAAGCGTGACGGCGCTAGTACGTGGGTATACAGGGAGGACGACATGTATGCCATGGGGTGGATCGGGTACGGTGACTTTTACACAACTAGGTATGGACCTAAGAAGTTCGTTGTATATTCACGCAAGATTGAAAACAAGAAGTACAGCAGCGGGTCGAAGCAACACTATATGCGTATGTCTAACCGTATGGACATTGCGGTGAAGGCAGCGCGTCAAAAGCTGAGCAGCTACACTATACCCGAGATAGCGGTACTGCACGCAGATATGATGAGGCACGAACTGTACAGGTTATCATCTTCTGCGAGTGACAGGTTGAGGAACGCCTATGAAGCTCTGGGTTTGAACAGATACTCAAAACATAAGTCTAGTATTCTACAAGAGCTAGTGCACCTTGCCGAGGTCGGGCATGTGTTCTTAAACGCAGACATAAAGCCAAAAATGGAGGAACTTATTGCCGCACAGAAGGTAGATATAAAGGATGATGAGGTAGTGCCCGTGGACTTTATCAATGTGCGGGAGCGGTTCGGTAGGCAGTACGTGGACAAGGTACGTCTGGATAACGTGAACACCCACTGGTTTAACGTAGTCGAAGAAGAGTGCGAGATGTGGGAGGAGAATAGTGTACCTGAAGACGTACAGCGTAAGGTCGCTGTGCTCTATGCGTGCCAACCAAGGCAGTTCGTAGAAGGTGTTGGATACAAGTACAACGACACCATGTTTTATATCTATGCCTAAAACATCTCAAGGGATACCCGATAACAGTATATACCGTGTTAAAGTAGACCCTGACACTAAATCTATCTCAATCTTCTGTTTTGGTAGTAATGCTATTGACAGGACAGTAAACGACTTCTATATAGGTGTGGAAGACTTGCCAATATGGCTGCAGCGGAAGCTGAGCGTGCTGGCAGGTACAAGCCCAAAGCCACCCGAGCATGAGGTGGTAGGGGTTGGTAGGAGAATAGATGAGAATGTCTTTTGGGTCTATTACGGCGACGAGAGTTAGTACACGTACTAACACGGAGGGCGGCTATTGCTGCCCTTCGAAGCCAGTTATTTTACGGGGGGATGAGCATGACGCCTGAAGCTAAAGTTAAAAAGAAAGTTGTTGCCTTGCTGAAAGATGCAGGTGCTTATTACTTCTACCCCGTTACAGGTGGGTATGGAAAGAGTGGTGTGCCTGACATCGTGGCGTGCGTTAACGGTATGTTTGTCGGCATCGAATGTAAGGCTGGGAAGAACAAACCCACACCACTGCAGGAGAAGAACCTGCGCGAGATTGTTGAAGCGGGTGGCGCAGCGTTGGTGATTAACGAAACCAATATTGATTTAGCGGCTACAATAATAAAAGATATTAAGGATAAACAACCCAAGCTGTGAGTGGGTAGCGGTTAGGTTTGCTCCGCAATAACCACAGCAGTATGGGCAGGACACTCCATGATTACCTTTCGGTTCTGTGACCATACCGGAGAAGCCACGAGACGGTTAGCCCCCACGAACCAAACGTGGGGCACCACTTTAACAATGGAGGAACCTATGGGTGACGAGCAGTTAACTACGTTTCAAGAAGCTAACCTAAAATGGTTGAAGCGACAGGTTGATAACTTACAGGATGAACAGCACCGTGCAGATGCGCGGCCTCGCATACAACAGGAACTTTGGGCTGCGCGTGAGGAACTTGATAACTATGTCAAGACGCTACGCGAACACGGCATTAAGATATGAAGATACCGCACCGGAAAGAATACGAAGAGTTCTATCGCATGTGTTGGGAGAAACAGGTTAAGCAGGATAAAAAAGAAAACCCGCGGTTAGTCTATAACACTCGGTATATAAATAATTCTGCTCACAGGGAGAATGGTTCCAAGGGCGGTAGGCCCAGAAAGGAGGAGAACAAACTAGGACTAACGAAGGATGCCGAAATGCTGAACAGGATGTTACAGCGCGGTATGACAGTGACAGACGCCGCTCAGATAATGGGCATAAGTAGAAAATGGGCGTCAATGACAAAGAAAAAATATGGTTTGCCAAGATAGGAGAATGGCTATGGTTGCGAAGAAAACAGCAGGGGCACCCCTTGAGATACATACTGTTAAGCAGGGGCGTATCAAACTGCGTATGATCGGACAGACACCGATGTACTTTAATAGTATGGGCGCGAAGGCGTGGCGGGATCTGTTAGTTGGCGCTGGTAAGAAGACAGCGGCAGAAAAGAAAGAGTTGAAGCATAACCCTGAGCAAGAGTTTCGGGAGAGTGTCTATACTAAGAAGACCGGAGACACATTACTGTGTTTCCCTGCAGCGGGGGTAAAAGGCGCGATGGCTACGGCTGCGCTGGAAACGGCTGGCATAACTAAGACAAGTGTGCAGCGGTTAATCTTTCTACCCGAAAGCCACGTCCAGATTTGGGGTAAGCCTTACTTGAAAATGGACATTGTTCGGTCTGCGGACATGAACAAAACACCCGATGTTCGTAGTCGGGCGTACTTGCCCAACTGGTGTGCAGAGGTGGACATAAAGTTTGTCACACCAACGCTCAGTGCCATGGCTATCTCGTCATTGCTAATGAACGCAGGGATAATCGTGGGGCTTGGTGACTTCAGGCAGGAGAAAGGCCGAGGGTCTTACGGTACGTTCTCTGTGACAGGTTCTGAAGACATGGGAGACCATCAAGCGCTCTGGGATGACATTACGCAAGAAGGGCGTGAGGTCCAAGAGATGGCATTAGAGTACCCCGAATGTGCTGATGAACAGACAGCAGAGTTGATGCAGTTCCTACAAGAAGAGCGGTTGCGTCGAGCAGCTTAAACGAAGAGGGGCGGTTAACGCCGCCCTAATTCACGGACAAGGCGGTTGAGGCGCGGTGAGTTGGGTTAAGGCACGGACGGGCGTGGCACGGCGGTCGAGGTGAGACGAGGTCTGATATGTTAAGGTCGGGCGGGGTTTGGTATGGCGGTCGAGGTATGTTGAGGGCGGGTAAGATGGGTTATGGCAAGGCGGTCGCGGCACGGTTGGGCGCGTTGAGTTATGGTGAGGCATGGTGAGGCAAGGCGGTCAAGGTGAGGTAGGGTTCGGTTGGTCAAGGTTGGGTATGGCGAGACAAGGCGGTCGGGGCGAGATGTGTTTCGGTTTTATTGGTTTTGGTATTGTTTGTTCAAGGCGGTCAAGGTGTGTTGTGTTCGGGTATGGCGAGCTACGGTGAGGCATGGCGGGTGAGGCGGTTCAGGTATGTTGGGGTCTGGTAAGTTGGGTTACGGCATGGCGAGGCGGTTAGGGCTAGGTAAGTTCTGGCGAGGCGAGTTGCGGTTAGGCGAGTTGCGGTTGGGCGGTTCAGGCGGGGCGGGGTACGTTTCGGAACGGCGGGGTCCGGCATGGCGGTCGAGGCGTGTTACGTTGAGGAATGGCTGGGTCCGTTTAGGTTGGGTCTGGCGGTCGTGGTGCGTTCCGATGTGGCGCGGTCCGGTGTGGCGGGGCGGTCGTGGTTCGTTTCGGTTTGGTCGGGTCGGGTGCGTTCAGGCGGTTGAGTTTGGGTGAGGTCCGGTGAGGTCAGTAATGGCATGGCGGTCAAGTTAATAAGAAGGTGGTGGGCTGTGGTGGCCCACTACGCAAACATAAAAAAGCTATTGGAGAACTATATATGGCTAACTTTTCGAAGAAGACGAAGCAGCGTATCATTGATGATTACCTGCAGCAGACAGGCGCGAACATGTTTGTGCCAGCGGATTTTGTTGATTGGCTAGCAGGCCAGCCCCAGCATGAGGCTTACCCTGCGTTCTATGAGATGGATGATGCAGAAGCAGCGCGACAGTTTCGTATTCAGATGGCACGTCAAATGGCGTCTGGACTACGTATCGTTGCTAAGGTGGAGGAGGTCGAGAGTTCTGTGGTCTCTATCAAAGTGGCAGAGTATCCTGCGTATATATCGCCCGTGTCCAAGCGGCGTGATGGTGGTGGGTATGAACCATTTGATCCCACGGACGAAGTGGCGCAAGCCGAGCTACGTAGGCAAGCAGGTACGAGCCTTGCTGCGTGGTTGGAGCGGTTCCGTGGTTGTGCTGAACACGTGGGTGTAGACGTTACTCCATTGGAGGACATTGTGCATGTGCTGCGCGATGACAAAGACAAAGCAGTAGGAGAGTAGCGTGGGCAAAGTAGGGATTATTAAATTAACCCAACGTATGCTTACCAAGAGTATCATCGACGCAAACAAGTCTGTAGTTGCGTTTGCAAACGAGAACTTACCTGTGGATTATGGTCACATAGAAAACGGTAAGAAAGCACGTTTCTTTGCAGTATTCGATGATGGTTCTGCTTCAGAGCTGCGTTTGTATCGCCGCCCAAGGGGTGACGAATTACTTTCTATCAAAGGGCTTTCCAAGAAAGCTAAAGCGGGAGACATAGTAAAACTCACCCGCTATAGCGGCGAAGACCCAAAAGTTCGAGTCAAAATAACTGTAGAGGAAGAAGTAAATGAAGAAGAAAACTAAAGGCTCACCGTACGCGGATAAGATTTGGGCGTACAAAGTCAAAAACCCCACCGCAAAGATCCGAGAGATAGCGGATGCGACTAACACGTCTTATGGGTACGTCTATAAACTTATGCAGAAAATCGGCACCCCGAAGGAAGTGTTGGAGCGGGATACCGCGCCGCCCGAGAAGCAGGGCACAGCGATCACACGTGGACAGGTGCTAGACACCGCCAAAGAATACGTGACCAAAAATCGTGCGGCTGACCATGGCAACATGGAAGATAACTTCAGCACTATTGGTAAGTATTGGTCCGTACATTTAGGTGTAGACGTGAGTGCTACAGACGTGGCTGTTATGATGAACCTGTTGAAGGCTGCTCGTATAAAGTCAAACCCCACGCACCCTGACAACTGGGTAGACGCATGTGGTTACATGGCATGTGGCGGCGAGATAGTGAGCAAGACCTGATGGACCTGATAGCCCTAGATTTTGAAACGTACTACGACAAACAGTATTCCTTGTCGAAACTAACGACGGAGGAGTACATACGTGATGATCGTTTTGAAGTCATAGGGCTATCTATAAAAATAAACAACGGCCCTACGCAATGGGCCGCTGGTGAGGAGGCCGCGGGCGATCTGCTTGCGGCCACCGACTTTACCAACGCCGCGATACTCTGCCACAATACTATGTTTGATGGAGCTATACTGAGTTGGCATTATCAGATTAACCCAAAGATGTGGCTGGACACGCTTTGCATGGGGCGTGCGTTACATGGCACGGAGCACAGCGTTGCATTAAAGTCTCTTGCGCAGAGGTACGGCGTAGGTGTTAAAGGCACCGAGGTCGCTGATGCCATGGGCAAGCGGATAGAAGACTTCGCCGCTGACGAGTTAGAGCAGTACGGACGCTACTGCAGCAATGACGTGGATCTCACAGTCGCCCTGTTTAGGTTGATGGCTAAGAAGTTCCCCAAAAAAGAATTACAGTTGATAGACCTGACGCTGCGTATGTTTATCGAACCGATGTTGGACTTAGATGAAGGGCTGCTTGAACAGCACCTAGAAGACACGCGGGATGCGAAAGACAAGTTACTAATAGCGGCGGATGTAGAAAAAGCCGATTTGATGAGTAACCAGAAGTTCGCGGACCTGTTACGGGGTTTAGGTGTAGAGCCGCCCACAAAGATCAGTTCGACTACAGGTAAAGAAGCGTTTGCTTTTGCTAAGTCAGACGAAGCGTTCAAGGCTCTCCACGAACACGAAGACGTGCGTATACAGGCGCTCGTGGCTGCACGGTTAGGCAACAAGAGCACATTGGAAGAGACGCGTACGCAGAGATTTCTGGACATATCACGACGAGGGCTGCTGCCAGTTCCCGTTCGCTACTACGCTGCACACACAGGACGGTGGGGTGGGTCAGACAAGATAAACCTGCAGAACTTACCGAGCCGTGGGCCGAACGGGAAGAAGTTAAAACGTAGCATCATCGCCCCCGAGGGGTACACATTGATTGACTGTGATAGCTCGCAGATCGAAGCACGGGTATTGGCGTGGCTAGCGGGTCAGGATGATCTCACACAGGCGTTCGCAAGTGGTGATGACGTATACAAACACATGGCGTCCACTATCTACAGCGTGGCAGTTGATGATGTAAGTAAAGAACAACGTTTTGTTGGGAAGACTACGATCCTTGGCGCAGGTTATGGTATGGGCGCGGCAAAGTTCCAGATGCAGTTGAAGGGTATGGGTGTAGAGATACCTCTGGATGAAGCCAAGCGTATCATTGGTATCTACCGGAGCGCAAACTCAGACATAAACGGGTTGTGGGCCGATGCACAGGGTATGATTAGAAACCTCGCTAACAGACATGTGATGAATTTTGGTAAAGCTGGGGTTATAAAAGTACATCCCGACAAATATGCACTGCAGTTACCGTCTGGTCTGTTGATGTATTACGAAGACTTGAAGGGTGAAAAAGAGGAAGACGGTAATCGTATAGAATACTCATATAAAACCCGGCGGAGCCGAACCCGTATATACGGTGGGAAGGTTGTTGAGAACGTGTGTCAGGGTATTGCACGTTGCATTATTGGTGAACAAATGCTAAGTATAGCTAGCAAGTACAAGGTAGTGCTAACTGTACACGATTCAGTTGTAGCCTGTGTTCTGGATGAAGAAGTCGACGAAGCTCAAGCGTACATAGAGAAGTGTATGAGCAAGACACCAGACTGGGCCGAAGGATTACCCGTCACCTGCGAGAGTGGTACAGGCAAATCATACGGGGATTGTGAATGACTAAAGTTGCGCCGTGGTCTTTTAGTAGACTTAAATCTTTTGAACAGTGTCCAAAACAATTCTACCACGAGAAAATATTAAAGGCATATCCCTTTGTGCAGACCGAAGCGATCTTGTACGGTAATGAGTTTCACAAGGCTGCGGAGAACTTTATTGGCAAAGACGAACCTGTTGCGGAGAAGTTCAGCTACGCGCAGAAAGCGTTAGAGAACCTGAAAGGTCGTGAGGGCGATAAGCATTGCGAACTGAAGCTAGGTATTACAGAAGATTTACAACCTTGTGGATTCTACGACAAAGACGTGTGGTTTCGAGGTATAGCCGATCTTATTATCGTAAACGGTAGTCGTGCACGTGTAGTCGATTACAAGACAGGCAAGTCCGCACGGTATGCAGACAAAGGGCAGCTAGAGCTAATGGCGCTTTCGGTGTTCGCGCACTTCCCTGAAGTAAAGACAGTGCACGCAGCGTTGTTCTTTGTGGTGTGTCGTGACCTTGTGCAGGAGAAGTATGTCTTCGATGACAGAAAAGAGCTTTGGGGGAAGTGGATAATCAAGTATAATGCCATGGCCGAAGCCGCGAAAAACGATGTATGGAACCCCCGACCTAGCGGATTATGTCGTCGCCATTGCCCCGTGGTAGAGTGCCCACATAACGGAGTTAACTGATGCCTTACGTAAACAAGCCCCGCCCGTACAAGAAAGAATACCAACAGCAGAAGGCTAGAGGTGAGCACGAGGACCGTATGGAGCGGCAGCGTGCGCGGCGCAAAATGGATAAGACTGGCAAAGACGCCAACAAGAACGGCAAAGCCGACAAGCGCGAGGGTAAAGACATCGCGCACAAGAAACCGCTAAGTAAAGGTGGCTCAAACAAGCACGGGTATACTGTGCAAAGTCGCAACAAAAACAGAGCGGCAGGCGGTGCCCTGAGCAGTCCAAAAAAGAAAAAGTAAGTTAGTACCCGTACTAACGAGGAGAACATTGTGGAAATACTGAAGAACAAGGCGCTTTTGCTGACCTTGCGAGATCCCAACCGCGTTGCAAAGTACATACCCAACTGCAAGTTACTGCCAGACAACGAAGTCGTGGTGAAGTGGGGCGTAGATGAGGCGCAGACACTTAACAGCATGGGCATAAGCGTACCGTCACCTATCGAGGGTAGGTATACGTGGACAGGTCAATACAAACCATTCGACCACCAAAAGAAAACTTCAGGTTTCCTAACGATAAATCGCAGAGGGTTCTGTTTTAACGAGCAGGGCACAGGTAAGACTGCCTCTGCGATATGGGCCGCAGACTATCTGATGCAACAAGGCAAGATAAATAGGGTATTGGTTATCTGCCCGCTGTCGATCATGGATAGCGCGTGGCGAGAGGATCTGTTTACCTTTGCCATGCACCGTAGTGTGGACATTGCCTATGGCAGCAAGAAGAAACGCAAAGATATCATAAACGGCGGGGCCGAATTTGTCATAATAAACTACGATGGTGTTAGCATTGTAGAGGATGACATCCGTGCAGGTGGGTTCGACCTCATTATTATAGATGAAGCTACCCACTACAAAAACGTACAGACCAGCAGATGGAAGACGTTACGTAGAGTTATCACAGAAGACACGTGGCTTTGGTTGATGACAGGTACTCCTGCAGCACAGTCTCCGCTGGACGCGTACGGGTTAGCTAAGTTGGTAAACCCTGACGGGGTGCCGAGGTTTTTCGGCGCGTTCCGAGACAAGGTTATGTACAAACAAACTCAGTTTAAATGGGCCGCAAAAGAGAATGCCAACGAGGTTGTGTTCCAAGCACTGCAGCCCGCTATACGGTTCACCAAAGATGAATGTCTGGACTTACCCGATATGGTGTACGTGAAGCGAAACGTAGAACTGACAAAGCAACAAGAGAAGTATTATGAACTGCTACGCAAGCGGTTAGTGATGCAGGTGGCAGGGGAAGACGTAACCGCAGTCAATGCCGCAGTTGTTATGAACAAGCTCTTACAAATATCGGCGGGGGCTATCTACGTTGATGGGGGCGACACCGTAGAGTTTGACATAAGTAATCGCTATAAAGTTCTAAAGGAAGCCATTGATGAGAGCAGCCAGAAAGTGCTGGTGTTTGTACCATTCAAACACACCATCATGGCCTTGCAGGACAAGCTCAGCAAAGACGGCGTTGCGTGCGATATCATAAACGGAGACGTACCTGTTAGTAAGCGTACTGACATCTTCGCTCGTTTTCAGAAACAAACTGATCCGCAGGTCTTGTTGATTCAACCGCAGGCCGCTGCACATGGTGTTACACTTACCGCAGCCAATACGGTTGTCTGGTGGGGACCGACATCCTCCCTTGAAACCTACGCACAGGCAAATGCACGCGTGCACAGGTCTGGTCAGCAGCATAAGTGCACAGTTATTCAGTTGCAGGGTTCGTACGTAGAGAAGCGCATGTACGGTCTCCTTGATAAACGAATAGACGTACACACTAAAATGATAGATCTTTACAAAGAGATGCTTGACTAGCTATCTCATTACCACTATATACCACCTATAACAATAAAATAACGGAGAATACCTATGGCGGCGTCCATCGAAAAGCTGGTCAAGACCTACGTAAAGATGCGCGATAAACGTGCAGAGTTGTCAGATGCATTCAAGGCGGCAGACAGTAAGCTGACCGCTAAGATGGATCTTATAAAGCAAGCCCTCTTGCAGCATTGTAAAGACCACGATGTTACAAGCGTCAAAACTTCCGAAGGATCATTCTTTAGGACTACCAAACAACGTTACTGGACCAGTGACTGGGAGTCCATGCACGAGTTCATCATGGAAAACAACCTACCTCATTTCTTTGAGAAACGGTTAAACCAGACAAACGTAAAGCAATTCTTGGAAGAAAACCCTGATCTTGTTCCGAAAGGTCTAAACGTTGATTCGGAATATGTTATTTCTGTGAGGAAAAAATGACTAACCAAGAATATCTAACATTGAACGAAGTATCTGAACACCTACGCATATCTGTGTCTACACTGAGAAAGTGGCTAGCCAAAGGGCACATACCATCTGATACGTATATCCACGTGGAGGATACGTACAGGTTTAACCTTAGTAAGCTGGTTGACGCGTTGCAGAAGAGCAAGGAGCAATCGTGATCGGCGTACGCAGGATAAGTACGCGTGACGGTTTGTTCAGCGTGCCTGACAAAGGAGAGTTAGACACGCTGAACATCGTAATTATAAACGCAGCGGGTATATCCCGTGCGTACTATGGAGGGGTCTACGATCCTTCTAACCCTGCGCCACCCACCTGTTGGTCTGATGATACACAAAGACCTGCTGCAGAAGTACCAGAACACAGACGCCAAGCGCGGCGCTGTCTTGACTGCACACAAAACATACGTGGTTCAGATGATGGGGGTGGTAGGGCGTGTAGATTTTCACAGCGTTTAGCTGTTGTTTTTGAGGACGACCTTGATAAAGTATACCAGTTACAAGTCTCTGCCATGTCAATTTTTGGGCAGGGGCGTGGAGGGGCCACACCGCTACAAGCGTACGTAAAGTTCTTAACAGGACGCAATACACGCGCAGTGGATGTGATAACTCAAATCTATTTTGACGCGCAGAGTAGCGTGCCAAAACTCTTCTTCAGGCCACGTAGACCTGTTGCAGGAGACGAAGCCGAGACCGTTGAAGGTATGGTTAACCATGCTGATACGCTCAGAGCTATAGCGTACCAACCGTTTGAGGTTGATATGCCTTCAACATCACCGTTTTCAGAAGAAGACGGGTTTAGTATAGAAACTAACTAGGAGAACTAAAAATGGCTGATGCCAACACACCCTATATTATCCGTGGCGTAGAAGCGCTATATCCACGCCTAAACTCACCCTACCGTTTCGATCAGACTGCAGGTACACGTGGCAAGAGCGTACCATGTGACCCTCTGGACGAGGGCGCAAAATACGAAGTTCAGTTTCGTATGAGTGCAGAACAAGCGAAAACTTTGTTCAAGTCTATGATGGAAGCCTATGTAGCGAAGCGAGAACAAAGCTGGCCCGAAAAGATTACTATGCCGTTTACAAAAGAAGAGGACGGTACTTTCACAGGGAAAGCCGCTCTAAAAGGCGCGTACGGTAAGCAGGTTACCAACAAACCAAAACAGTATGACGCCAAAAACAAAGAGTTGGCGGAAGACTTCCAGCTTACTACGGGCAGCACTGTTAACATTCAGGTGGTGTTCGTGCCTTACAACATGAGAGACACAGGTGTATCCTTACGTCTACGTGCGGTGCAGGTTATTAAATACAAACCACGTGAAGCTTACTCGCCGTTCGATGTCGAAGATGGTTTCACTATCGAAGACGATACTGAGGTTACTGGGTTTGAGTTGCCTGCAGACGAACCTGAAGAGATTGCTGAGCCTGTCAAGGCAGAGCGCAAGAAAGCTAAGCCAAAACCAAAAGAAGAAGTAGAACTAGATGATATTTTAGCCGAGTTTGACGACTAAGTATTTCGTAGCCGTGATGGTGTTGCCCGTTGGGTATGCAGCATCACGGCTTCTTTATCTCTAGCGAAAGCTGCAATCATGGACACAAAAAGTTTTTTAGGGAGCGTACTAAGCGACGAGGGTTATTATTGCCTGTTCGCCGCCAATGCTGCCGAAGACCACCGACAGCAGAAATTCTACACTTCGATAGACACTTTGCAGGACGCGGCAATCAAGTATGACGAGGGCGGGTACGACGTATATTTCGCACTAGCCACGTTTACACAGAATAATTCACGTAAACAAGACAACGTGAACTCGCTACGGTCCTTCTTTCTTGATTTGGATTGCGGGCCAAGCAAAGACTACGCAGACCAGAAGACAGCTATAGCAGATGTACGTAAGTTCTGCACGGCGTTGTCACTGCCTACTCCTGCTATGGTAAACTCTGGTAGAGGAGTACATGTATATTGGCCGCTAATCGAGGCCGTGCCACGGAGACAGTGGACGCGAGTTGCTGAAACATTGAAGCAGCGGTGCGCCGAATATAAACTGCGGGCCGATGCAGGAGTGACTGCGGATTCTTCGCGGGTACTACGTTTCCCTGACACGCACAACTACAAACAAGATCCGCCGTTAGAGGTGAAGTCGTACGGTGTCGATCTACCAAAGGCCACGTCATTCGCTGAGTTTGCTAGCCTGCTGCATGGCAAGCCTGTGGAGATATCTGAAGCTCCAGAGGAGGTTGCAGGGGTAGAGGCACCTGTTGCGTTGTTCGACAAGTTGGCGAGTAACAAACAATGGTCTTTCAAAGACATACTAACAAAAACGGCTGACGGGCGTGGGTGTGAACAGATACGCAGGTACTTAGAAGACCGCAACTCTGCATCCGAACCTTTGTGGCGGGGTATACTAGCAACGTTGAAAAACTGTGGCGATGGTTCTTTGAAGATCGCACATAGTATATCTCGTGGGTACGAAGGTTACACCGAAGAAGAGACAACGAATAAGTGGCACGCCTTAGAAGCGGACCGCGCTTACCGATGCTCCACGTTTGACGAGGCTACCCCAGACGTGTGTGTAAACTGCATACATCAGGGCAAAATACGAAAGCCTCTTGATCTTGGCGAGCGCGTTGCCGAGGCCGAAGAAGAGGAAGAGATTGAAGCGCCAGACCCGCAAGGCAAAACGCTTACAATACCAACATACCCTAAACCTTATTTTCGTGGTCGAAACGGTGGTGTGTATATACGATCTACTGTGGATGGGGAGGTGAACGAAGAGTGCCTTTACCACCACGATCTTTACGTTACGCGGTTACTGCACGATGCTTCCCTTGGAGGCTACGTGGTCGTGTTTAACCTACATCTTCCGCACGATGGTGTGCGGGAGTTTACTATCCCCATGGCGTCAATAACTTCAAAAGAAGAGTTTAGAAAAGCCGTAGCAACTAATGGTGTAACAGCGTGGGGCGGTACTTTGGAGAAGCTAATGCGATATACAACTAGATGGATTGATGAGTTACAGATGGCTAATGCAGCAGATGAAGCGCACCTACAGTTTGGGTGGACCAACAAAGCTATGAAAGAGTTTGTCTTAGGTGACACACTCGTGCGCGGTACGGACGTAGATTACAACCCCCCGTCGAAGAAGACAGCAGGACTGTTCCCTGCGTTTGTGCCAGAAGGCACACAGGAAGAGTTTTTGGACTGTTTGAAATTCTATAACCGCCCGCGCTTTGAACTGCACCAATTTGTTATCGGCACAGGGTTCGGCTCAATCTTGATGCCGCTCACGGGTCAGAACTGTATGGGCCTGCATCTGTTCGGTGGGTCGGGTGTTGGTAAGACAACCGCTATGCGTGCAGCCTTGGGTATATTCGGCAACCCCGAAGAACTAATGAACCACCACAAAGACACAACAAACTCTCGCATGAACAGGGCGGAGGTAATGAAGAACGTACCACTGTCTTCTGACGAGATGACGAACATCACCCCAGACTTCGCATCTTCTTACGTGTACGAGTTGTCAGGCGGTCGGCAGAAGAACCGTATGTCCAGCAACGGTAACACAGAGCGGTTCAGGGGTGACCCATGGCAACTGATCGCTGTGAGTTCGGCTAACTCCAGTATCTGGCAAATCCTGAGCCGAGACAAAGAGTTCCCAGAAGCAGAGATGCTACGCATGTTGGAGATATCTGTAGATAAGTCATTGAAAGATCCGTCGTTGAAGGCAGAGACAGACGCACTGTTTGAGCGGATAACAAAGAACTACGGGTGGATTGCGATACGTTACATTCAATACATTATAAACCATAGAAGGCAGGTAGAGGAGTGGTTAACTGAGTTACGCCGTAACTTGGACAAGAGTGCAGGTCTGGCACAGGAGCACAGGTTCTGGTCTGCAGGGTGCGCCGCGTCTCTTACAGGTTTATACATTGCGAAGAAGCTAGGGTTTATAGATTGGGATCTAAAGCAGGTTCGCAAGTGGTTAGTTGCACTACTTATATCCCGTAAGAACCATCTGCAGGACGCAACCGCCTCCGTGCACGAGACTTTGAACAACTATGTGTTTGAGAACCATGCGTCTATCCTGCAGATCCGCGGGAGTTACGACATGCGCTCAGCCAATAGCAACGGCCTTGACGAGCTTGTCATACCCGAAGCGTCTCCTCGCGGTGAATGGGTGGGCCGATATGAAACCGATACAAAGAAGCTGTACCTGCTACCTAAGCCGCTGAAGAAGTGGTGCACGAACCAGCAGGTACTGTACGAACACTTCATACGTGACCTGCAAGACGAGATGGGTGCGAAGCGTGTATCGATACGTTTAGGCAAAGGTACACATCTAAACCTACCTGCAGCGCGTACGATATCAGTAGACTTCCATGATATGAAGGACGACGGCAGTGCGGAGAGTTCTTAAAGTCGGTGATCTGAACCCTGACGGTGTAGTTATAACCGTGGCATGGAACGATATGCGGGTAGGTCATTCCATTTTTGTGCCCTGCATCAACACGGAAAAGTGTAAAGAACAGCTAAAATCTATAGCAAAATTAAAAAAATGGTCTTTTTTGATTAAAATTCGCGTAGAAGATGGTAAATTAGGGTTACGCCTGTGGAGAACAGTGTGATAGACTATATGTGACAACTCGACATATAGGTTGTTCTCCTCCCTATACCCCCTACTATATGTAGGGGGTTTTTTTATTGGATCTGAGTATCGTACTCTTTCAGGCTAGCCCGCATGAACGGAGTATAGGTAATACCGCCCGCCATATCCCCCGTAGTGCGCTGGAAAGACTTGCGGGACTTAGCCACAGTGCTGTTTCTACCTGCAGTCGTGATGACAGACTTACGTGCAGTTTTCGGTAAGCGTTTATTAAACTCACGGATTTTCTTCATAGCATCGCGCATTCCGTCAATATCACCCTCACGACGTGCGATATTTAGTTTGCGTAGCAGGCGCTGGCGTTTAGAATTTATAGCGTTTTGTTTACGACGCTCGTTGTTGTTAATCTTACGGATCTCCGCCAAAGGCACATCCTCTGTCTGCGGCGTGAACCCTAATGCTTGAGTTATTAGATTAGCAGAATTAAGATCACCTACAATGGGGTCACCCCGACGTGTCTGTACACCTTCTTCTCCGTACCGTTCTGCTTTAATAAAATTACGCACCGCTACAGGCATCATATTCTCTACTCCACGACGATACTCACCCTGCATAATGTCGTCGCGTATCGCTCTGCTTGTAGATAGGTACACACCGAGCGCTGGACCGCCAAGTTGTTCTGCTAGTGTCCATAGAGGATCTTGATCTTTTTCAATAAACGGTTTGCGGTAAAGCAGGCTGTTCATAGATATACGGCTAGCAATATCCACACCAAGCAATTCGTTTGCGAACCCGTCGTAGTAACCTCCACCGACAGACTTCCGTAACATTGATTCAAAGTCATCTTCGAACTCGTCAGAGAACATGTTGTATATTGCGCCGAATAGGCCCATCAACGGCATACCACCAATGCCAGAAGCTAGCCCTGTTGTTATCAAGAACATACCGAACTGCTTGCGTGCAATGGCACGTTCTTTTGGATCAGCGTTGGCAACTGAATCTGAAACCATGCGGCCCATCATGTAGTATTTGCTGATGGCGAAGCGCTTAAACAAGAACAGAATGTTCCCAATGTTACTCTGCGCAAAGGTTGGACGCCCTGCGGAGGCTGCACTACCTAACACGAACTCAGTCTCACCAATCGCAAAGTCAACCGCTTCTTGATACTCTTCTTCTTTTAAACTGTTTAGATCTCTACCCTTAGCTAACTGACTAAGTTTTAGATCATACGCGGCGACCATCGTGGCTTCACGATTGATCCGTTCTGAGTGGTGGAACATAAAGCTGGTGTATTTGTTTATGGTTTCCAGCGGAGCATCACGCCCGATCTCTAACTGTTCCTGTGTCATAGACTGGTTGAACTGCCCCTTAGCTAGCCCTCCCGCTACGATATATTTCATGTACGTCAAACCCTTTGGCGCATCTTTAGAGCCAAAGTCATAGTTTGCAATCGACTTGCCCTGCATCCCCATCTGCACGACTTCTTTAACGGGTTTGCCGTCTGGGCCTGTAACTTCGATAGTTCTCTCTTTGGGTGCACCCAAAAGCAACTTCATAGATCTGCCATATGCTGCGTTGGTTGCGCCGAAACCAAAGCGCCCGCTAAGTATAGGCATAGCGCTCATACCCACATCGAAGAACGTGATAGCTGCGGAAGAGAAGTTAGCCCCCATTGTCCAGTTAAACCCAAGCGCCGTAACCCTCTGTGACCAGCGTGCCACATTTGGGCTTTGTGCAAACTCGGCAATGCCTTTTAGCTTTTGTGCTATGACTCTTGTTTCTGGGTTTTGCTCGTACCCACCGTCCTCAAGCTGTTTTAGGAAGCCTTGTATCTCTGCACCTGATTTTAACTGCACGATCTGGCGGCTGAAGTCTCGACCCTTGGATTTAATCATTTCGGCAAAGTCAAACCGTTGTCCTGATATACCTGTAGTTGGGGTTATGTCTCCGATAAACCCACGTACGCCTCGACCTTCCGCAGTGGTCTTACGTTTGCGAAAGCCCTGCATGAAAGAACGTTCTGGCATCGCGTCAAGCGACAATTCCAGTATATCGTTGGTTACTTTGGAGTCAGTTATACCATTCTTCTTCAACGTCTCAAGGATGTTGGATACAAAAGAAGCACTGGGGTAGTTCTTCATACCGCGTGGCGCAGCGGCGAGCGATAGTATGGGCGCTTCCTTTAAGGTAGCGTCAGTGCTCTTTGATTTTTTATTATATGCGGTCACCTCTGCCTGTGCACGTTTAGCCTGCGATTGACTGGTGAAATACTCCACAAAATACTCTACTTTACCCGACATGGGGTCCACCGCGTTATACTCTAGTCTCCACTCACCTCTACGGTTTAATGGGAAGTACGGGCGAATGAGGCCACCCTGTGTCTGCAGTAACTCGTTTATTTTATCCAACGCACTTCTGCGTTGCTCTTCACCCACAGACACTGCATTTATACGAGCCTCTAGGGCAGCGGGGATCTCGTCGTATATCTCTTGGAAGAAGTTGCGTGTGGTGCGGTACAGATCTCTCCCTGCGTCCCCAACTTCCTTGCTCTCATACATGGCATTCAGCTTATCCCAATCCGCCATTTTATCGGGGTCTGGGTTACCAGCCGCCCGCGCTTTGGTGCGATTCGCAGGTATGTTTGCGTTCAAGGATTTTATCTTAGCGTCACGCTCGTCTTTGGTTTTGTACTCTTGGAACGTAGTTTTGCCTGTCTCTGTGTTTGCGTAGGACAACCTGTATGAATCATAAGTGCTCCGTGGCACGGAAGGGTCTACTTGTAAGAATGTGCTGGTGGAGGTTAGGTAGTCTAGTCGTTCGTATCCAGCATTGTTTTCTCTGCGGTATTTTTGAATACGGCCTGTAAGAGAATCGATTCGCTCTAACCTATTGCGAAGTTCACCAGTCTGTTTCAAGATTAAATTATGTAGGTCTTTTGCAAATGGTATTTTGCTAGACGCAATGTCGGTAAGGATACGTGAATCTAAGAAGCTCGACACAATGTTAAGCAGTTTGTTGCCCACACTAGATTTTGTATCGTTTGCGTAGTCTTGTGCGTATTCTTTTATTTTTTGTATTGTAGGGGGAGTGCCGCTTGCCTTGTTGTCCAAGATGCTCTTAATTAACGCCTCGCTACCTTCAGGAGTAGAGGCCAGCATGTTGTAAGTCGGGCCGTTACGGTATTTGGGTGCAGGGGCCATGATGTTATCGAACAAGGCATCAACACGATCTCCTACTGTTTTTTCCCGTGGGTAGCCTAGTAACCTGCGCCACAAGGTGCTCAAGATGTCCGCAAGCTTATCGTACGCGGTTCTAAATTTAACGTCTTTTATCTGCAGTGTAGACAACACAGACCGGAACTCAGGGTTGCTTAGCGCCTCTGAGAGAAACTCGTCCACAGATGTTGTGCCGTACATTCCGCCGATCTGCTCGCGGACTGCCTCGTATAAACGAGTGAGGCTCTTCGTTGTCCCTGCGTTTTTGTTAGCCAGTGAAGCCGACGCTACCGCGTGCCCCATCTCGTGCAGGAGTACGTGATTGTTTAAGCCTGCTTTGCTGTCCAAAGATATTGTGTTTGTTTGGGGGTCAAACGTGCCTGCAGCAGGCATATCCGCCGAACCACGTAAGTCTTTTACGACCTTTACTTTAGTAGTGCCAACGGCTGTAGCCATTTTCTTGGCTAATGCACGGACCGCGGGGCTACCTGCCATGTTGTTCAGGGCGTCTTCTAATTTATCCGCACGAACAGCCTTCTTGACCGAAGCCGAAAGGGGTCTAGCCAGAGCGACCACATCGTTCCTTGGTAGATCAAACGCGGCATACATACCAGCATACGGATCTTGCGCTTGTAGATCCCTAATGTCTGTTGCTCCACGTTTGATGTCCACGTTAGTTTCAAAGGCTTCGCGTAACGCTAAGACTTCCGCGTCGGACATTGCGTCCAGATCTAACTCTTGCTCTTTTGCGTATGCTTCAAACTTACGATCAACTACAACCTGCGCTTTAGATGTAGTAGCCCTTTCACGAGCGACATCTACGTCTGACTTCCCTTTAGCTGTAACCTCTGCGGGGGCTGTAGTAGCTTCGTCTGCCACAGCGTCACGTTCTGCAGCTTTGGCAGCATCTTTTATCTGCTTGTTCAGGGCTTTTGTCTCATCAGACTCTACTTCTTTAGCCTTTGCCGCTACCCGTGTCGCAACGCCCTGTTTGTCTAACGCGGTGCCTTTGGACATATTATTTATGCCCTGTTTGATGTAGCTGACAGCCTCTGCGCCCATGTTGGCCTGCACCCAACGTTGAGCAGCCTCGCCCATACCGACAGTGTTTACGTCCGCATAGAACTTGTATTCCGCGTCTGACGCGTAGGCAGGCTCCTGCTCGACTTTCCCTTCGAGCGTTTTAAAGTTTACTACACGGCTAGGTTTCTGTTTGTTTTTCGATGCAATGGCTGCGCCGATAGTTTCAAGTGCATCAGATGGGCGACGATACCGTTTGAAGAACGCTTGCGCAGCACGGGCATCGGTGTCTTTCTTGCCGCCTTTTGATAGCTTGCGATCCAGTAGCTGTGCGACTGCCTCTCTGTCGGCGGGCGTAGTACGGTCTACATCCGCGCCCAAGGCTACATCTACAACTTCTTCTTGTTTGGTATCTTTGTTGTAGCGCTTACCACGGATCGTTCGTACATCACCTCCCTGCGTGTCTGCGCCAGCTTCTTCTTTAAGATAAGCAAGCTCGGGGTCAACTGCCATGCGCTGAGCAAATGCAGCATCTAGTTTATCTTGTGCCACACTGCTTTGATACTCGGGGCTAGTTTCGAGGGCAACTTCTGCTTCAGGTTTTTTCCCTGCAACGGGCGGTATACCCGCAGCTATTGGTCCTTTACGCGCACGGGCTAAGAACACATCGGTCAGTATTGCCGCCTTCTTACGGTTTTCGGGGTTTTTAATTTTACCCAGTCGGTCCTGCAACAAGGTAACAACTTCTGGATCTCCCGCATCTTTGTTGAGCAGGTCTTTGTATAACTTAGTTCTAGGCCCAATTTTAAGATCTCGTAGGACTTCCTTTGTCACTTTACTAGCTGCAGGTGTACCTTCACGGGTTGGACCCATTTTATTTGCAGGGGCACCGAACAGTTTTGTTAGCCTCTCCTTTGCGGGAGAAGGCGGACCCTGCATCTCAGGCGGGCCTTGACGCGCAGGCATACGTGGCCCTTGCATTTCAGGTGGACCTTGCACGGGTAACGGTGGCCCCTGACGTTCAGGTAGTTGTGGGCCTTGGCGCTGTGGGGTCGGCCCCATACGCTCAGGGAGCGGGCCTTGTCTTTGTGGGATTGGGCCTTGGCGTTCAGGGAGCGGCCCCTGACGTTGAGGTACTGGACCTATCAGCGCAGGGAGCGGGCCTTGTCTTTGTGGGATTGGACCTTGGCGAGGCGGCACTGGACCTATCAGCGCAGGGAGCGGGCCTTGTCTTTGTGGGATTGGACCTTGACGTGGTAGAGTGGGTGTAGCCTCTTGTGCGTCCAGTGCAGGTGTCCCTGTATCTTCTTGAGTTGGGTCCGCACTGGGACCACGTGGTCCTCTACGTCCTACGAAGGCATCCATAAGAAGCTGAATAGTAGCACCTGCGCCACCACCGTATGCGGCGGGTTCGGCTAGCCCTGCAAACAGTTCGCGGTCTGGGTTGTACCCACGCTCGGCTAGGTTTTGAACAAACTCGGTTGCAACTTCTTGTGCGGCCTCTACACCACCTGCCCCCGCTGCGCTCTTCATGCGGTTTTTTAAGCCAGTTACTGCCTCTTCCCCAACATCCCCAATGAGTTTGCCAAGATAAGGGCGGGCAAAACGAGCGATAGGTAGAGCTTCTAATGCACCGAATGGAGCAGCTTGACGGATAGCGCGATTACGTTCTTCTTCAGTAGCCCCCGCTGCACGAGCGCGTTCGCTCGCTTCGCCTGCTTGTGCGCCTATACCCAATGCTGCACCAGCACCAATACCTGCAGCAGTCACTGTAGGGGCAGACACGGGTAGGGTGGCAATACCGACTAACGGCGCAGCGAACCCAGCAATAGAACCAAAGGTCTGGCCGATTTTATATGAGATGTCGTCTTGTCCACCACCCTTGGGTTTTAACGCATCGGCAGTGGCCTTGATGGAATCTCGTGCACGTAGCTCTTTTTCTTCTTCAAGTAGAGTGGCTAAACCCAGCGCCGCTGACTCACCTGTACTTATAAACCCCGTACCAAACCCTTTACGTAGGTTCTCAAACGTGCTCGGTTCTTCCTCGAATACAGGAGTAGACTCTGGAATCTCAGCTAAACGCTGCTCGTATCTACGCTGTAACTCTTCTCTCCTTGAGGATTTTTGTTTGGGTTGTTCATCCTCAACAAACTCCTCAACAGGTTCCCGCTTGGGCAACTTGCCAGACATTTCCAGACCTTTGCCCTGACGAATTAGCTGTAGTAGCTCTTCGCTAGTTGCTTCAGGGGCGGCTTCTACACGAAACTCTGTGCCGTCATCTAGCTCAACTGAATATACGGACATTATTGAACCTTTTTGACTAATCTAGTTTCTTTATGCTTTTAATTCCGACACCCGCGTTCGCCTGTCTTTCTTTTTCTATCAAAGCGTTTATAGCTTCTAGCTTGGCTAACAAACTAGCTATGTACTCATTACCGTTACCAAAATCACCGTAGCTTTTATTTTCGTACGCAGCGCCAGCCATTAATTCTGCCTCATCATACACACCAACACTAAAATAATCCGCTTTGTACTTGGCTATTTGGTTGTCGATAGCTGTCGTATCCTGCCCAGAAAGAGATAATTCTTCTCGTTGCGCTAGAGCGCTTTTTATTTCTTCGAAGGCTAGTTTCTCAGAACTCTCAATAAAGTCAGTAGCGACCTGTGAACGTTCATCCATTGCAGCAGATACTAGGGCAGACAATTCTGCAGATTGTTCAGTTAGTACACCTATTCTGGCCTCACGTTCTCTACGATCTTCTGCCTTCTCTAATGTGGCTACACGTCTTTCGTCAAGCACTCTATCCGCAGCGCTTTCCGCGGCTCTTGCGGCTTCAAGCTCTTTTGCGTCCGCACGCTCTAACTTAGCCGCGTCTTGTTTACCCTGCTCTAACACCGCTTGGATCTGACGATCCTCCATCCGCTCTGCCGCGGCCTGTGCAGCAGTTTGTGTTGCACGGTCTTCGGCCATGAGACTAAACCCAACGTTTATAGCCGCCTGCTGTAGGCTAGAGTCCAACGCCAACGCTTCTTTCTCAAGGTTTATTGCATCAATAAGTTGTGCACGCGACTCTTTTCTTTGAATACGTTTCTCAGCATAAAGAGAAGTAGAAACACCTGCCCCTAATGAACCCAAGCTTGTTTTGCCCGCGGCCCCTTGGAAGAATGCTGCCCATTGCCTGCTTCTAAGTTCTTCAGGGCTAGCCGCTTCACTATCAAGATCTTCCAAACGCTGAGTTAGCTCTGCGTACTTCTCTTGGTATTTGTCTGCGCCAAGCAGTTTCCGTGCTTCTGCAGTGTAGCTTTCGAGAGAACCAAGGCCACCTGTACCTGTACCCTTAGACCTGCCACCACTTACTTTGCTAACATCTCCGTCTGCTGCAGCAATATCCACAGTGTTTGCATTGACTATCTCGTCTAGCTTCGGCTTTACATCACCTGAACCAATACCTCCAGCTAGAACGTCCGTGTCAGGCAGTGTGAGAGCAGAGATCCCTGCTTGGTCAGCTTCTGCATCTGCAATAAAATGTTGCAGTGTGGCGTCTATTTGTGGCTCTTCTAAGCGACTTGCTTCCGAAGGTCTCTGTGGGCCAACCATATCAACCGGATCGACATTTGGGAGCCGTGCATTTACGGGCAATGCGGATGTAGGTTTTTGTGATAACGAGGGTAACCCCTGTAGTTGTTTTTCCTGTGGAGTAGTACCCAACGCAAAGTCCAAACTAGGTGCTTCGCGCTGTGGTGCGGCTTTGTTAGTTAATGGATCAAACCCCAAACTACGTAGTGTGGACCCCGCGGCAGATTGCTCTTCGCGGCTCATGCTAGGCGCTCTCTTAGTAACATCTTTTGCAAGCTGCTCAAAAGAAGGAGTCTGTGGAAGCACGGCCCCTAGAGGGGACGCGTACCTTTCATACGGGTAGGCCAGAGGTTCCGTTACGGGTGTACCTTCTGGAGGAGATACTAAAAACGAATCCTGATATGCGGTCTGCGCTGCACGCCCCAGAGGTGTTGCGGCTGTGGGTACATACGGCTGTGGTTCTGTAACCGGACCTAGTTCTTGTAACATTCTTTTAGCTGTGTTTGCCTCTTGAGGCATACTTTCTAAAGTCGTGATAAACCGCTCAGCCCGAGCACCGAACTTCTGTCGCGCTGCAGCCTTCTGTGTGGGAGTAAGTTTGACTAGCTTGCCTTCTTGGAACGCAACAATGCCGCCCCCTGCCATCTTCGTTGGGCCTTGAGCCATTCTAGCAGCGGCAAGCCCCTGTGTAGGTTGTGGTCTTGGTTGTGGGCGTACGCCTCCTGCGAGTGCGCCGAGACCTGCGGGACGTGTAGGCGGCAGACCTTTGGATGCACGCTGCACATTCTTCTGCGCGTCCATATTCTTCTTATCCATAACGCCTTTGACGTTACCTTTTACCTCGTCCTGCGTCATGGACATGACGCTTGCTTCAAGCTGCTCAGCAATACTACGTGGGTCAGTATCCATCTTAGCCTGCATATCACGCATAGCGGCTTGTTTTTCCCGCTCTAACTTTTGCATGGCTAGCACTTCGACTAGCGGCTTTTTCTGCCCCCCTTGCATGGGAGTGGGTATACCCTGAGCTTGAGGGTTTGGCATGCCGCCTTGTGGACTAGGGCCACGAGATTGAGGAAGTTGCGCTATGCCGCCGCGAGGTGCCAAACCCATATTTATGCCCCATCTTTCTTATCTTCTTTACCGTACATAAGGTTGTACAGCGCTTGTAGTCCGCCAGCCCCACCGAGGATCTCTGACAACATACTAGGTTCAGCGTAGCTGTAAGACTGCGCCCCAATCGGTAACCCCTGCAGGAGTGATTGCATGTACTGTACTTGCTTATATGGAAAGTCACGTTCTTCCTCAAACTGCAATCTATCTGCGGTGATACCTTCAGATTCAATGGCACGCTGCTCTGCACCTGCTGCGGCTATATCACCAATGAGATTGCGGGTGTACTGATTGGCCGCGGTCTGAGCCTCCATCTCGCGCCCTTGTTCGGTATTGAACTGACTCATAGCCTTGTCAAATGCGTCCGAGTAACCTTGGCCTGTTATAGCAGATAAGTTTTGAGCTAGGTTGCGGGTGGCTTCTGCATCGAACAGAGCTTGAGCTGAACCTCCGTATGCCCCCGCAAACTTATTAGCGTTTTGTGCAGCGGTAATACCTGCTTGGCGACGAGCCTCATCTAACTGTGGCTGCAACCCCACCATAAGGTACGGGTTCATGTATTGTTGCGCCGTATCAGCCGCAAATGTCTGTGGGGTAAATACTCCCATTTCGTCTGTAGGGATGTCCATACCTTCGAACGCACCGAACGACACATCCTGCAATTCAGATGTACCCGCTGTAAGTGGACCGCCATACCCTTGATAATCTTGGCTACCTAACGCTGCGCCCTTACCGAGCATATCGGTAACATAGTCACCTGCCCAAGTAGATAGAGACGACTCTCTACCTGTTTCTTGGCCCGCCAGCGGGTCAACGTAAGTTGAAATGTTTTCTTCTGCCATGGGTTACCTCACGCGGGTATGAACTTTTTAGGGTCTATTTCTTTACCCTGTTTATCGTTTCCAGTACGCGCTTTGCGTACCCGAGCCATCATGCCTTCTAAAACTTTCGCGCCTGCGTCAGAGTTGCCGTTGCCGAGGTGGCTTACAACGTCTGCAGGGATCACAAACTCCCCATCGCTAAGACGGGCTTCTTGTGTACCTTCAATAGTGGCGGGCACTTCATCGGCCATACCATCGGTCTTGCCGTCAAGATACTTACCTTTTTTCAGTGTGGCAATACCCCCTGCAGCCATTTCTTCTACAGGCATCGGTATACCCACGGCAGGGCGTTTGCGTTCTTGGCGGGCGGGATTAGCTAAATTTAGTGCAGCTAGACCTTCTGCTTGCTCCGTTGCCGCGAGCTTCGCCGCCTCTTCACCTCCCGGTGAAACGTACTGAGTATCAGTAAAATAACGCTGTCCGCTACTACCTGCACGTCTATTGGGGTCATAAGACTGAGGAACCATCTGACGCTCTACAGCGTAATCAGGTATTTTGCCTTGGTAACCTACCTTTTTTGACTGGCTATCGGCCAAACCTGTAGCTTTTAATAAGGCACTCCCGCCGAGGAGGCCCGCCATACGTGTAGCAGGGTCGCCGTCTTGACTAAGAAAATCAATGTCCGGTAAATCTACACTGCCACCAGTTACGCTTCTTATCGTATCGGTAAACCAACTCATCGTATTTCTCCAAGAACTCTTAACAGCATATCATTTTCGTCCTCTACTTGTCCACCCTGCGCAAACCCACCCCTTAGTCTAGCCGCCAGTATACCCATATTCCCGCGTTGGGTCGGAGGAGCGGCGTCCAATGCTTCTTGAGCGGCGGTAGCTTGCGTGCCCCCATACGGAGAGGTATACCTACCAGCTTGCCCCGCATCTCTGAAGATAGATTCAAAATTATAGGGGTTAATATCCCCAATAGGGTCAGGTGTATTGACCGTAGTACGTTGCCCCTGCAAATCATCCGCACCCGCGAGAAGCTGTGTAAAATCAGAGATGTTGCTCTGCCGCTGCTTTAGGTCTCGGTCGGCCTGTGCGGTGGTCATTTGCGTGGTTATGTCTGTAGAGAGCGTGTTCATAAGCTGTGTAAATGCATCAGTCTGTGTATCTAGCTCACTGTATATACCCGTAGCCGCAAGTTGTGTTGGGTCTGTGTCAGACATATACCCGATCAGGGCATCACGGTCTGCAAAGGTGATTACCCCGTCGCCATCTACATCAAACTGGGCTACTTGTGCGGCGTTTAGCTGAGTTTCTTCTTCAACTGCGCCTGTTACAAGATCTATATCTTCCTGCGTTACGTCTCGTGCAGGTTTACCGACTGTGCGGGCAATATCGTCTACATCGAGGCCAAGCTCGGCCACCTGCCCAGTAATGGCGGTCTCGGTCTCGCCTAGCGCATTAAGAAGATCTGTTTTAGTTGTGCCTATCTCGTCAAGAAGCGCCTCTTTGGTCACGCCGAGATCAGTGGCAACGTTGCCTATAGCAGTATCAAGAGCTTCGTCTCGTAGGATACCGTCAGCTTCGTATTGTTCTACAAGCTCTACTATACGGGTTTCCGCGGTATCTATACCTGCAAACACGCCTGTCGAAGGGTCTACTACATTACCCTCTTCATCCAGTACGGCAGGCTTACCAATGTCTGCCCGTATACGCCCCTCCGCATCAGATATGGCGGTAGTAAGTGTGGTAGTTTGCAGGCCAAGGTTAGTGGCAAGTTGCAGGATTGCCTCGTCTCTAGTTAATCCAGAAGCCTCCAGCGTAGCTAGATCTGCAAACACCCCTGTAGCCTCTTCGACTACATTACCTTCTTCGTCTAATACCGCGGGTTTACCGACTGTGCCTGCAAGAGCCGATACATCTTCTGTTATCTTACCTGTAGCGGTGTCTATATACCCGTAAAGTCCCGTGCTCGCGGCGTCGTCCGTAGCGGGAGTACCCAACGTGTTAGCAATCGAATCGAGGTCTAGCCCAAGATTACCTAATTCTGCGTATATGCCCGTAGCTGCAGTATCATCTGTAGCAGGACTACCCACGATCTCTGTAACAGTCGTTGCAACCTGTTCTTGTGTAAGCCCCGCGTCTTTGAGTGTTTGTACAGCACTGTCTATGTACGCGTACAACCCCGTGCTATCGACGCCGAGTTGAGCCGCTGCACCAATGGCGTTTGTAAGGTTGGTGGTAACCGTATCTATGGTGTCAAGACGAGTATCTATGTCTGCGAAGTTAGCAAACACCCCTGTAGGTTCGGTAACTACATTACCATCCACGTCTAACTCTGCAGGATTACCTAACACATCCGCTACGTCCCCAATGTCAGTAGACAGATTTCCTAAGTCTGCGTATAACCCTGTTGGATCAACGGGGTTATTATTTGCATCTACACCTGCAGGAGTACCTACGTAGTCTTCTAATGCGGTTTTTACATCTTGGTCGCTTAGATTATTGAGGCCCGCAAGAGCGCCAAATAACCCTGTATTATCTTCCGCCGAACCGACTATCTCTTTTACAATGTCGGTAACGTCCGAGTCACTAAGGTCATTTAGGTTATCTATGGCACCGAGCACACCTGTGCCTTCTTCAGCGGAACCAATAACATCATCAATTAGTTTTTCTACATCTGACTTTGCGTTGGTGGACAGCCCCGCTGCCTCTAAATCGGCTAACTCTTTGTATATACCTGTGGGGTCAACAGCATTCCCATTCTCATCTACACTTGCAGGGGAGCCTAACGCTCCGTCTACAATGTCAGCTACATCTTGTTGTGCTTTTGTACTAAGCCCTACATCGTTTAGGGCGGCTTCCACCGCATCAGCAACGTCTTTCTCACTTAGATTGTTCAGTTCTGAAAGCGTCTTGAATAATCCTGTAGGCGCTGTGGTAAAGTCACCCACCGTCTCGCCGGGATTACCTAGTATATCGTTGATTGCTTCAACATCCAAATCGGTGTCAGTCAATGCTTTGTATAGTCCGGTCGCTTCAGTTCCCGCATCCTCATCTGCAGGGGTGCCCACAAGGTCTTGAACAGCTTTTGTTACATCGTCTCCCGTTAACGTACCGCCTGTAGCGTCTTCAATCGTTTTGTGCAGCCCCGTAGCAGGTATGGCGTTGCCATTTTCATCCACGCCCGAGGGCGTACCGACTGCAGCGTTAACCGTGTTGGTCAGCTCTGCATTTGTAACTAGAGAGTTCAACGCTTCCACCGTTTCATTTGCCGCCTCATCTTCGTTCTCAACTTGCCCTACATACTCGTCCGCTTGCTCATCAGTTAACACGACGCCCGCGGATTCCGCTGCTTTCTTCACTTCGTCTCGGTCAAAATAGTACGGATCAATAAAATTACCTAGTAGTGTATCTAGTTCTGCTTGAGACTTGTTACCCCCAAACTGTTCATATGCCTGTGCGGATAACTCTTCAGACGGGTTGAACGCAGGGTTTATAAGTTTTATTTCGTTAGATATTTCAGTTTTGGTTACGAAATCATTTGTGTATACAAGGTTGCCGACCTCAACAATATCGTCTGCAGGTACTCCTAAGTCATTTAATTTACTTGAAAGTTCAGCAGCAGTGCTGTCTCGTGGGTCATTTGGGATTACCCCCCACGAAGTTAAGTTGTTCATTAAGCCTGTTTGAAGTTCAAAACGCGCTAACCCGTCTTCAATTTCTCGTGCAGTATATTGCGACCCTGTGCCTGTAGAGAAAGAAGTACCACTTGAATCTACATCTGGTGGGTTTCCTCCAAATACTTTGTCAATGGTCTGTTCTTTGGTTAACTTCCCAATATCCCCAACAATTTGTGTACCCGCACCTGAAAGAAAACCCATAACAAAGTTTCCAGAAGCGTCTTCAAATATAGGTAGCTCCAACCCAAGAACTTTGTTTATCTCATCCAAGGTAATAGAGCTTTCAGCAACCTCTTGCCCGCCTTCGGAACCTGCACGTATTACAGTGCCTGTAATATACCCGCTACCTGCCCCCGGTAGTACCGCATCCACCGCACCCACAGTGGATACTTTTAAGATCTGCCCTCGCAAACATTCTGCAACAACAAATCTTTTAGCTTCGTCTACGTCACCAAAATAAGCTATGGCGTCCTTGTATATATCAGTACCTTGCAATATGTCCGCATCGTACAAGTCATTTATAGTTTGCTCTGTTTTTGCATGTGCTCCAGCTACGGCCTCTCCTGCGTTTATAATCCCGCTAAAGGCTACCAAGAAAGGGTTACCTCTTACGAGGAGGTCCAGCACTTCTCCTCCTATTTCGTTAGAAATAGTACCCGCAGCCCCGACTAAATTCCCGTCTTCTCCAGCAAACTGCAAGTCACTTGGTTTTGTACCTACAAAGCCAGAATCTGAAATTATTTTTTGTTGTTCCTCGGTAAAGACAGTATCTTCTATGGCTCCAGACAAATCTTCTAAACGTGCCGCAAGATAATCAGTACCCATCTGCACAACAGACGGTTGGCTAGAGAAGTTTATCATCCTAGACTCTCGTGCGGAGGGGAGATTTAAGTCCTCTTGTGCTGCTACCGCTGACTGTAAATAAGCCTCCAACGTCGACTCACTGCCCGGTTGGTATGCCCCGCCACTTAGCTCAAAAAGCTCGCTTGCAGTACGGTACGCATCATAATTCCCATATCCTCCAGTCGGAGAAAAATAGTCTGTAACTTCGTTACTTAACGCAGTAGCAGCGATACCTGTGCCCTCAATCATCTGCGCCAAGTTTCCCGGTATGCCTACTACAAATTGACCGACAGTAGACCGTAAAGCGGATAATTGAGGGTCTTTTACGCTCCCAGTAAGCGCTACGTTTGTTTTTTCTATATCTTTTAGGTCTGCTAAACGGACGGGAGTAGGGGCAGTAGTATCAATGGTGGGTGCCCCCTCTGCAGTGGTAGGTGTAAACAACGTAGGGCGTTTGCCGATAAATATTTTTGATTCGTCGTTTACTGGGAAAGCAGGTAAAGCATCTGCTCCTTGTTCCTTCAGTATTTGATATGACGCTGTGTAATCCGAAACTATAGATTGTGCTATCGCTTCGTCCGCAATCTGCTGGTTGTTCAAGTAGTGCTCGTAGGCGTTCACATCATCGTCAAGCCCCAATACTTCTTTATACGCAGCCTCGTCGAACTGTGGACGTATGGTAAACGCGGCGATTTTATCTGCTTCGCTGAACGCGGGTAAGTAGTCAGTGCCCCAATCATCTGCCTTAGATAAGATAGTACCCAGTGCATCTTCATAATTTCCTGCTGCGGTAGTATAGGGTTCTATCAAGTCGTTACGAGCAGCGGAGGCGCTAGATAGCTGACCCGTAAAGAAAGCGCTGTCTATCGTGTCAACACCGTATTTTGTTTTAAATTCTTCAACCTTAGTCGTAAACGCATCCAGATTTTCTTGCGTCATGTTTGCGTTGTAAGTAGACGCCAAAGCGTTAAATTGCGTAGCATCTGTACTTAGATCATTTAACTTGTTGGTAGCGTTCGCCAGATTAGTTTCGGCGGTTTGAAGTGCGCTCGCAGCGCTTAAAGTATCTTCTTTGTCGCCAAACAAACTGTCTAATTTATCATTTATTGCAAGGCCATCTGGGGAATTTACCCACTCTTTGAACCCTTTGTCAGCGTTATCTCTAAATGTTTGGAAGAAAGCGTCTGTGGGTTCGGCCCCGCCTTTTATTGCAGCGGAAAGACTGTTGCCCATAGCTTGGGTCCACAGCGTAGCCATAGCGTCTGACATGCCTGTAGTTTCAGCTAACGCATCAGTAACGTCTTGGCCGATACCCGCATATCCTTTAACCAGTCCTTCCAACATGCTAGACGTTATATCTCCGCCTGACACAGCAGTTGCTATACCCGCAGAAATGCTAGCCTGCACAGAATCAGTCAGGTTGGCAAAAGAAGACCCTTCAAGCCCAAGAACATCGTCAATCTTGCCAAGAGTAGTATTGAGGTACGTCTCTACCTCACCTGATTGTAATGTAGCTCCACTGAGTGCAGACGCAGTAAATGATCTGGCTAAATCTTCAATACTCGCATTAGGGTTATGTATGAGAACCCGTGATACCCCTGTGGTGCCTGCGCCAATAGCGTTGGCTAATGCTTCGTTTAACGGTGCTAAAGTACCCCCCGCTTGACTTGATAACGCCTGTTTCAATGGCTCTGTTAGTTTAGTATCAACTATATCGCCTATCTGAGTTCCTGCATAAGTGGTTATCGTAGATAGAATAACATCTTCTAACGATCCCCCACGGGCAGCGGTGTTAGCGCCCTGCACCATAGCAATAACGTGAGGGGGCACCCCTGCCATCGTGAGCGCAATAGTACCTATAGTGCCAATAGGGTCTTCAGCTATAGCGTCAGCTATTATTTCCGCAGACTCTTCAAGATTTAACTCAAGATACTCGCCCGCATCGAAAGGGTTAATATCAATGTTAGCTAGGTCAATTTGATTTTCTGTTGTAGTAGGATCAATCCCGCTCCAATCTAGTAAATCTTTCCCAGAAGGGTCTACACCGCTCCAGTCAAGCCAATCTCTGTCCCACCACGCCATCTAGTTTACCCTCTTCGTTTTCGGCATAGCAATGAGGTATCCTTCCAACGCTCCATTGTTTGTAGCCAACATACGCTTAAACCCTTTGTCTTTTAGCGGGCCATCAAACAAGGCAGACAAAAACTCTTCGTAGGGCACGCCGAGGTAGTTTGGTAACGTCGGGGCGTAAGCTATGTACGTTAGCCCTCGTTTGCTTGCAGCCACGAAAAACTCAACGGCGTTAGCCACCAAATTTTCAGGGGTGTCTATATTGTATATACGCAGATATGATGTTTTAGGCTTTGCGTCTTTCTTTGCGTTAAATGAAAGAAATAATGTATTTCCAAACTGATCTATAGTTAGTTTTGGGTCTTGCATAGCTTTAGAAAGCTGCAAAGTTTCCGCAGATACAGTTCTCTCGTCCTCCGCATTCTCCATTATAGACGCGTTCATTATCACAGGCACCGCCAAGAACTCTTGTTTACTATCTATAACTGTTGCCATTACACATTACTCACGAATGATACGTCGATAGACGCGGATGGTATACCGGGGTGTGGAGATGTAGCCGCCT